>Ga0193753_10000336_pt1 | contig 46623 bp, 60 predicted proteins | sample H1c2metaG_FD_144925 | JGI IMG/M metagenome (GOLD analysis project Ga0193753, IMG submission 144925) | Soil microbial communities from a riparian zone of the East river system, Colorado, United States - H1c2 | ecosystem: Environmental > Terrestrial > Soil > Riparian zone | place: USA: East...
TGATCCACCCTCCGTCTTTGGGATACGTCAAGGACTCCGACGCTGAGATAGCAGACTGGCCCGCATGGCTTCTTGGCCTGGTGTTGAAACACCTTGAGGACGACAGGCCGCCGCCGCCACCGGTACCCAACGCCAGGGTCGAGATTTCCGAGAAACGAATGCATGGATACGTGTCGACGCTGCTCGATCGTGTGGCAACCGCCCGCGACGGCGAGAAGCACGACACTCTGCGCAAAACAGCCCGGTTATTGGGTGGGATCCAAAGGGACGCCGGGTTTTCTGACGCGACCGCCATTCAATGGCTTGTCGATAAACTGCCGCGCTCCGTCGAGAATTGGGAAAATGCCCGCAAAACGGCGGCATATGGGCTGGCGGATGGGCGGCAGTACCCGTTTTCGCTGCCGGATCGGCCTGGATACGCAGAGCGGAGCGGGGTGAACGGCCACGCGAACCATAAGCCAGAATCGGAAGATATCTATACGGACCCCATTCCGACGCCTCGCCAGGAAGACCCGCGCCGCCCAACGATCCGCGTTGTGAGCGGGCTTCGACACCACGCCGCGGACGAAGCGCTGGTCGCGATGGCCAAAGCGGACGTGCAGTTTTTTCAACGAGATAGATCGCTGGTCAGGGCCGCTTTGGCGAAAGCCAAGACATCGGATGGTACCGTGGTTGAGATCGCGGGTATCGTCCCGGTGACGGCCCCCATGCTCGGACGCGCCATGGGCACCGTGGCGGAATGGGAAAAGACGCTCAAGACGGGCGAGGTCGTGCGCATTGACCCCCCAAAGGAGGTGGTTGAGCAAGTCGCCGCCATGTCTGGGGAGTGGCCATTCGCGCCGATAACCGGCGTGATCGGAACGCCAACACTACGGCCAGACGGAACGATCCTTTCTGTCCCTGGGTATGACCAGCAGACCGGCCTCGTACTCGTTTCGCCTCCGCCCATGCCAAAGGTCCTAGATTTTCCAACGCGCCTCGACGCGGACCGCGCCATAGAAACGTTGCAATCTCTCCTGGTCGAATTCCCGTTCGCCGATGAAGCCAGTCGTTCCGTAGCGTTGTCCATGATCCTGACGACGGTATTACGCGGGGCCTTGCTGCCCGCCGTCCCCATGCACGTCGCCACCGCGCCGCAACCAGGCACGGGGAAAAGCTACCTCGCCGACATCGCTTCGGCCGTTGCGACCGGCGAGCGTTGCCCCGTGATCGCCATCGCGCCCAACCCGGAAGAGACCGAGAAACGATTGATCGGGGCCGCCCTGGCGGGGCAACAAATCATTGCGATCGATAACGTTTCGGAAATGCTCTCGGGAGATTTTCTTAATCAGGTGACGGAACGGCCGCTCCTACAGCTACGCCCACTCGGCACCAGCAATATCATTCGTATCGCCAATAGCTTCACCGTATTCGCCAACGGCAATAACCTGTCGGCGCCGGCCGATCTGGTGCGGCGGACCCTTGTTTGTCGGCTTGATGCGAACCTTGAGAATCCGGAAGAGCGGACATTCGAGAACAATCCGGTCAAGGCGGTCCTCGCCGACCGGGGAATTTATGTCGCCGCATGTCTCACAATAGGCCGTGCCTATATCACCGCGGGCAGCCCGAACAAATGCCGCGCTCTGGCCAGCTTCGAACCCTGGTCTGATCTGGTCCGATCCGCGCTGGTGTGGCTCGGAATGCCCGACCCGTGCAGTTCGATGGAGATGGCCAGGGCCGAGGATCCGATCCGGGCCGCGCGTGCCGCTGTTTTCAGGGCGTGGGCTGCTGAGCTGGGCATCAATCCCAACGGTCTTACCGTGTCTCATCTTGTCGAAGAAACCGAGACTCGCGATGACCGTGGTTTTTTGCATCCAACGTTCCGCGAGGCGTGCCTAAGCGTTGCGGCCGAACGATCTGGCTCGACCGTATCACCAAGAAGACTCGGTAAGTGGTTGACATCATCCAATAATAATAAGGTCGGAGACCTCAAGCTGACCGTCAATCGCACGGACCCAAGTCGCCTTAGATGGGTTCTGGCGAAGGGTCCCGATGCGGGTATGGCGGGTATTGCGGGTTTGTTTCAGGAGGCTCCCCAGTGAAAACATCACGCTTATTGATACCAGGTCTATGTAATGTTTCTATTGTCTATTTAATCACTAGTTTTTCACGTGCGTACCTGTTGAAACAAACCCGCAGAACCAGCCAAACCCGCATTGAACTGGACGCCTGCTGGCCGGCTGGAGGCAATCGATGACCAAACGCGGCAACCCCTCCACCCTCTCCCCCAAGGTCAAGGCCGAACTCCACCGCCTGCGGACCCAGACCGCGACTCCGGTCCCGGAGATCATCGCCGCGATCGGCCAGCGCTTTGGACTGAAGCTCACCCCGGACAGCATCGGCGGTCACGCGGACCGGAGAGGCTGGCGGCGGGACGCGATGCTGAAGTCCTCGAACCACAGGTCGGTGGTGGCGGATCGGGTGTTCACGCAACGCTGGACCCGCTGGGCGGATGGTGGGAGGCCCGCGGATAATCCCGTGCGGCTGGTGGAGCCGGGGACGTTTCCGGCGAGCGGGTTCAGGATTGGAGCGCGACAATGACCCGAATACCGGCCGAATGCTTCCACCCCTCCGAGTACATTCAGGACGAACTCGATGCGCGCGGTTGGACGCTTGACGATCTGGCGACGCGGATGGGCGGCGACCGTGCCCTCAATCGCCTAAGCCTGAGCCTGTACTTCACGGTCGGGCCGGGTGAGCCTGACCTACTGCTTGGGGACTGTATCGATCTACAGCGGGCTTTCGGTGTTTCAGCGCAGTTTTTTCGCAACCTGGAGAAGTCCTGGCGCGATTGGAAGAAAGGCGGTGAAGCATGACCGATCTCCTCTGGTGCATGCACATCCCCGGCCCTGACGAGATTTTCGCGATGCACGACCATGCGACAGCAACCCGCTACGCCGACGAGCACAACGCGTGGCTCGATCGCCTCTTACTGACCCGCCCGCCCAGCGGCGACTGGCCGGAGCGGGCCTCAGTGGCGGCCGTCGTGATCGAGTGGCCGCACGACGCGTGGAGTCACGCTCGGGATTTGCTGGGCAATGTTTTCGCGGGGAAGCCATGAGTGAAGATGACATCGAGATAACGGTCAAAGAGCCGAGCGGTCACGGTTGTATGATGATTATCGGCATCGTCTCAGTCTCGATCGCGATCGGGCATATGTGGGGATCGGCGGTGGGATGGCTCGTCTTTGGTCTGATATGCATAGGGATCGTGGCAACGGACTGCGCTTTCCGTACTTTCGCGGCGGCCCGCAAGTGAATCGCCCCGCCACCCTCCCCATCACCCCATCAACCGTCACGATCAACGGCTCCGTCCACTCGGGCCGCTCGATGATCTGGGCCGGGCTCCGGATGCTCGCTGGCGCCGGCTGGGCGCATCCCGATGGCCAGACGCTCTCGGTGCCATGGTGCCACTGGGACGACGATCCGGCCGACCTGGATAAGCGGATCTACCGGCTCCGCCCGCGCGATGAGCGGTACCGGTTCGAGAAGGCGCGGAACGGGATGTGGATTTTGACGCTGGAGCCGAAGCCATGACCGACCGCTACGACTTCGTTTTCATCCAATGCGTCAACCCAACCACGCCGCACAGATGACGGCTGGGTGCCGTTCGCGGGCACGGATCACGGCGTGTGGGTGATGCGTCGCGTGGAGCCCGCCAGGGGCCGCCAGCCGGGAGCAGGCGTGCTGTCGACCAAGGAACTGGCGGCACGGGATCGCGAACTAGTCGACCGCGCGCGGGAGGCGTCCGAAGCATGACCTTGATCGCAGCAACAGATCGCTGGGACAGACATTTCCTGGACCGCTGCGTCCTCAACGCGAGGATGAGCAAAGACCCGCGGACTCAGGTCGGCGCGATCATCGTGGGACCGGACCGAGAGCAGCGTGCCGACGGTTTCAACGGTTTTCCAAGGGGAATCGCCGACACGACCGAGCGCCTAAACGATCGCGACGTGAAGATGCGCCTGATCGTGCACGCGGAGCGGAACGCGATCTGCAACGCCGCCCGGATCGGGGTTTCGGTCCTGGGATGCACGCTCTACCTGGCCGCCACGGATGAGAGCGGAATGATATGGGGTGGTTGTGCGTGTACAGCTTGCACAATAGAGATTATACAAGCTGGCATCTGTGGTATTGTGTCATATACACCTAAAAATCAACCAAGCAGATGGCATGAAGATATAGCGTTCGCCCGATCTATCCTGGACGAGGCGGGATTATTTTATCGAGAGGTTTCGCATGCTTTGTAACGCGGGAAGTATGGTGTCATATGACACCGCCGATATGCGCATAAACGTAATACTGCCCGGCAACCCTATGACCGTCTCACAGGCTGAAGAGTTAGCTCAGTCTCTGCTGGTGGCGTCTGCGGCTGTAAGATCTTCGGTGGGAGTTATCATAAGTAAAAAGAAGTCAAAATCATCGGGTATGACCAGATATTTTACCGGCCGAGCCTGTGTGAATGGCCATCTTACAGAGCGTATGGTGAGCAATGGAGCGTGTATCGGTTGTTTACGGCAGTTTAGATCGTCAACGCCAGAAGCGCGCATAAAAGAAAGAAGGCGTATATCGACGTTGCGGAAGGCCACGCCGGAGAAGCGATCGAAACGAAACAAAAAAGAGCGCCTCAGAGAGAGTCAAAGAATAGGAAGAGCGCTACGGAACCGGTTGGGTCTGGCCGTTAATGGTGGCGCTCGCGCTGGGTCTGCGGTGCGCGATCTGGGTTGTACCATTGAGGAATTCAAAACCTACATATCGTTGAAATTTCAACCCGGTATGTCCTGGGAGAATCATGGAATACGGGGGTGGCATTTCGATCACATCAGGCCGCTTGCGGTATTTGATCTATCTGACAGAGCGCAATTCCTGGCGGCTAGTCACTTCACTAATTATCAACCTCTGTGGGCAGACGACAACCACAAGAAAAGCAACCGAATAATTCCCATCGATGTAATCGATCTGGCATTCGCGCGATCAGTCTTGAGTGAGGCTGGGGTGACTTATCGGGAGGTTTCATGACCTCGCGCCAATGGAACCACCAACTCCTGCGCCACCTGTGCGACCACATGGGACCGCGGGCCATGCTGGAGGTCATCGCCGCCGCCTGCGACACCACCGTCACGGCCAATCCAAAGACCCCGCTCGGCACCATCGCCTCGATCAACGGCAACATGATCCGCGTGGCTATCGCCGGGATGCTGGATGTGCCGGGGGTGGCCAGGACGGGCGTGGATGCCCCGCCGGGTGGTTTGGTGCCCGGGGAGAGTGGGGACGGCGCTGGCGGGGCTGTGGGGGTTGGGACGTGACCATCGCCGGCCACGACTTCCCCAACCACGGCCCATGCACCTGCGGCATTCGCTGGCTGGACATCCGCAACACCCGCCAGACAGAGGTGCAACAGCCGAACATAGCGCACACCGGCAACCTGACCGCGCACGAATACGAGCAGATCGAGGTGGCCCGGGGCGCTGAGGATGCGCGGATCGAGGCGGCGATGATGGAGGTGGGACGGTGATGCGCATCGCCCAACAGGACCGCGCCGCATGACCCGCGTTCTCGTGACCGGCGACTGGATCCCGATCGACGTCATGATCGCCTATCGCTGGGAATGCGCCGCCTCCCGCCGCATGCAGCGCACTCCAGAGGACATCGAGGCGCGAGACCGGGCGCTGGTCCGGTGCCGGGTCAGGTGTTTGCTGGCGCGGTTGAGGATGCGGTTGTGATCACTCCGCCGCCAACCTACGCCGCCCCGCCGTCGTGTTCACGTACGGGATCGGGACCCGCTTCATCACCCGGACCAATGTCTCGACGTAATCCAGCGCATCGGGTGGGGCACCTGTTCGCCGCCATTTCTCGCACAGCGCCTGGGAACACCGGAGTTCTGACGCCAATGCCGCGGCGGACCAGTGCAGCGTGGCCAGGGCGGCTCGGAAGCGGATGTTTTCTGGGCTCACGCGATCCCCAATCGAGCCGCGAGTTCGGTCTTGCGCGGATCGCACCTGTCACCCCCGAGCCGATAGGGCGGATCAGACAGCGAGTCCTCGCGTGTCAGCAGAGCGCGCCCGAGATGGTTGGTCTCCTCGGAGCTTTCGGATTCAGTGATCGCGGTCAGCAGCGCGATTGGTGTTTCGTCCTCGCTGTGGTTTTGAAGGGCGCTGGCGGCGTACGCGTGGACCAGGCCGGCGGTGATCGATGCTGGTGTGATGGCCATGAGTCAGGTCTCCGATCAATTGCAGAAAATGCGGCCATTCCGGTCGTAACGATATTGGTCGCGACCAGTGAACATCGGCCCGGTCGCCGGAGCGGCGAAGACGATCTCGGCCGGGATGCTTTTGCTGTCCATCTTGTATTCGGCGCCGTCGGCCAGGCGCACCGTAACCACCACCTTAGCGCTCTTACCTTTCGGATCAGCCTGGGCAACCACGGTAGCCGTTTGCTTCGCGCCCTTCATGCCGTGGTGGGTGAAAGTCCGTCCGATGTAGTTTGTCATCCGCGTATCCCCTTGCTGATAACGAAAACATACGAGGTGTTCGTATGAACAGTCAAGCAGGAAATCACCCATGACCGCAATTATCTCCCCCGGCTCCCGCGTCCGCCCCACCGCGAGCGCCACCGCCCGTCACCCGGACCTCGCCGGCCGCACCGGGACGGTCGATGCGGTCGCGGACGGGGTGGCTCGGGTGATCTGGGCGGGCGGGGTCGGGATATCGCGGTTGAGGGTGGAATTTCTGGAGAGATCGGCTGAATGAGCACCCGCGCCCGCGACAAAGAACTTGCCCGCCTCCATCAACAGCGCAAACGCGCCCGTGATGTGGAGCGCCGTCGGCGTGAAGCCGAGGCCGAAGCAGTCCGGATTGAGGTCGAAGCAGCGCGCCGGGAGCGGCTGGACGAACAGCTAGCGCCTGGTGTTCTGCGGGCTGAAATCTGGAGCGCGCCAATTACGCTCCCCGATAAGGTCGTCCCAGACGGATTGGGCGGATATCGCATGCAGAGGGGTCAGTCCAGGCCAGCGCGGATGATTACCGGCCCCCGCGTCGAGATCATTGATGGCCGCCCCGTTCGCATGTCAGCGCTCGGGGTCGATAGTGACCCAATCGCCAAGCTGGCCCGTGACTCAAAGATCGTTACCGAGCGACATCTGGCCGCGTTTCGCCGCCTGCAACAAGATTGGGCCGACGTCGGCGCCGGACCGAATGTCGGCGCGATTGACTACCTGCGCGCGGGCGGCGGTTGCGGCGACCAACTGATTATCGGCAAGGATGGTCCGATGCTCGCGCAGATTGACGCGCGAGATCGCCTGGAACGCGCGGTGGCTTTCCTGGGTGCGTTTTGGCCAGTGGTCCGCCGGGTTGTTTTGGATTGCGTGCCACTGTCCGTTTGGCTGACTGAGGAAAACCTACGACGCGACGCCAAGGGACATGGCCCAATGGCGACGGCGAATGTGTTGGCGTGGATCGGCGCGGCCGGCGCCCGGTTGGCGGACTTCTATCAGCCACCGAAACCGTCCGGTGAGCGACGCACGACATTGCTGACGTTTGCACCGGCGCGGGAGACGTATGATATGAGTGTTGATGTAGGAGAGTGTGATGACAGAACTTAAAACCGAGATAACCTACGGGATAGGGTCGTCCGCCCCGATAGTCTTTCGGACCAATGAGCGCGTGACTTCCGATCGACGTGAGATGAAGGCCATACCCGAGCACTGTAAAATTGTGATCGACCCGACAAAGGCAATCTACGACTTCCGAGCGACCCTTGATCAACTTGATATGATCGAACTCGTCCCGCACGGCGAACTGGTGGCGTTGAAGGAACGGGACGAAGCGCGGGTTGAGCGCGATCAACTCCGTGCCGCGATCAAAAACAGTGCAGTCGAGCACGATCAAGAGCGGGCCGCGCTTCGCGATGAATATGACTTACTGTTGCGCAAGTACAATACCCTGGCAGACGGATGTCTCGCGCTAGATACTAAGGTGACCGCGCTCATCGTCGAAAACGCCCGCCTGCACGGCCTCCTGGCCCAACGCCCCGTCGCGTTCACCGATCCGGACCAGAAGCCCGAGCACAACCCGTTTCGCGACCACGCGGATGATCCGAGGCGGATCGGGTCGATGCGGGGGTTGGCGTGACCGGTCGGTCATACGCCCCTCCTCAAGGTGCCCAGTTTCGTATGGAGATCACATGGCCTGGAATTACGAGTGCGGCAGGAATCGATCCAGCGGGTGCCGCCGCGAAGATCACGCATGCTTCGATGCTGGTCGTTGTATGTGGGACCCCGACGCTGCCGCGCCGGAAGATTTTTACACGAACCGGTGGCCTGTTGCTCACGCTGCCCCGCCTTGCCCAGGCGTCACGCATCGCCCCCGCCGAGCCGCCGGTGATGATCGTCGGGGAATCGTAACTCCATCGTGATTTTGTGCTGGACAATGCCTGACATCCACCTCTACGAATTCGTTTAGCCTCACGAAGTCGTGCCTGGAGGCTGCGCAACCCCCATAAATCGCGGCAATTCCAACGTTTGGCACGATCGTGCCAGCCAAGGGAATCGGATGGCAGGCAAGTTGCGGGCCCATGCGCCACGCATCGCGACGCGGGACACGCGGGCGGTTCCGCCTCCCGGCAAGGTCGCCGATCCGTTTTACTCATCCCCTGAATGGCGCGCCCTCTTGGCTCGGATCATCGCGATTCGCGGCCGGCATTGCCAGGATCTGCATCATGATCCGAGTAAGCCTCGATCCGGTGTCCGGATCTATGGCGACCACATAGTCGAGCTCCGCGACGGTGGCGCGCCGCTGGATGAGCGGAATGTGACGTTGAAATGCGGCGCATGTCATACCCGCAAGACGCTATCCGAACGTGCGAGGCGCATGGCGGTGCGGTTCTGATGACCCCCAGGGGCGTCTCAATCTCTGGACGAGGCAGGGCCCGCAACCGCTCCGGTGGCACGCGCAGATTTTTTTCGGGTTGAATTTGGCCGGTGGGGTTGTTAATGCCGCTTACCGACATGCAGGTTCGGTTCATCGAAGCCTATCTCATTGATCCTAATGCTACAAAGGCCGCAATAGCTGCTGGCTACAGCCCCGCTACGGCCGGCCCCCAAGGATCTCGTCTGTTAACTCATGTTGAGGTCAGGGCTGAGCTTGAAAGACGTCGAATTCTCATGCAAGTGCGCACTGGGATCACGCCAGAAATGGTGATCGCGGAGCTTGCGAAGATCGGTTTTAGTGACATCCGCCAGGTGGTTCGGTGGCGGTCAATCACAACGGTCGATGAGGACGCCGAGCCGGGTGAAATGCTTACGTCGGCCAATGAAATCACAATCATCGACAGCGACGGCCTGGATGAGAAGACGGCAGGCGCGATCGCCGAAGTGTCACAAACGAAGGACGGAACGCTGAAGGTCAAGCTCTACGATAAGCCAACGGCTCTCGTCAGAATCGGCCAGCATCTTGGTATGTTTCGCCCTGTGGCGCACCCGGGCGCACCCGGGAAAAAAGAACAGGCCCAAGCTGACGCCGAGACGGCCGGAACCGGAACGGGCTGGGGCGACGACCTGGACACCGCGCCCACCCGCGTGAACTGATGCTCGCCTGGGATACGTCCTGTACCGACTGGGAATCGCGCATTCTGTCCGGCCGATCGTTGGTGCCGGACCTCCCGCTTTTCACCGGAGAGGCCGCCCGGGCGCTGCGGATATTCAAACGCCTTCGGGTGCCGGACGTAAAAGATACACCTACCTTGGCCGACGCCTGCGGCCCCTGGTACTTCGCGATCGTCGAGGCAATCTTCGGGTCATACGATCCGACAACCGATCATCGGATGATCCAGGAGTATTTCGAACTCATCCCAAAGGGGAACGCAAAATCGAGTTACGGCGGCGCCGTCATGGTTACAGCATTGATCGTCAACCGCCGTCCCGAAGCCGAATTCCTGATGATCGCGCCGACGAAGGAAATCGCCGACATCGCGTTCAAACAGGCTTCGGGCACGATCAAAATCGATCCGGAACTGACAAAGCTATTCCACCCTCAACGGCATCTCCGCCTGATCACACACCGCAAAACCGGCGCGACGCTCCAAATCAAGGCAGCCGACACCGACGTCATCACCGGGTCCAAGGCGGTCGGCACGATGATCGACGAGACGCACGTCTTCGCCAAAAAGCCAAGTGCCGCGGATATCTTCGTCGAACTACGCGGCGCGCTGGCCAAGCGTCCGGACGGGTTCTTGTTTCAGACCACGACACAATCCAAAGCGCCGCCCGCTGGGGTGTTTCGGTCCGAACTGACGACGGCTCGTGCGGTGCGGGACGGCAGGATAAGGCTGCCGCTCCTGCCTGTGCTCTATGAATTGCCGGCCCAGGTTGTTGAAAACGACGGGTGGAAAGAGCGAAAATACTGGCCTTTGGTCAACCCAAACCTTGGCCGGTCAGTAAACGAAACCTTCCTGGTAGACGAATTACGAAAGGCTGAAGACCAGGGCCTCACTCAGCTTGTGCTTCTGGCCTCACAGCACTTCAACGTCGAGATTGGTCTCGGCCTGTCAACGGATCGCTGGCCCGGCGCCGAATTCTGGTCACGCCGCGCCGACCCAACCATGACCCGCGAATCTATCGTCGCCCGGTCTGAGGTTGTCGTGATCGGGATCGATGGCGGCGGCCTGGATGATCTGTTCGGCCTGGCGCTACTGGGTCGGGACCGGATCACGAAGGACTGGCTACTCTGGTCTCACGGCTGGTGCCATCGCGGCGTCCTGGAACGCCGCAAATCGATCGCGTCTCGATTACAGGACTTCGCCGACGCGGGCGAGTTGACGATCGTGGATGATTCGCTTGATGATATTTCGGCCATTGTCGCGATCGTCGAGGAAGTCAAAGACGCGGGCCTTCTCGCCGGCGTGGCGGTCGATCCCGCCGGCCTGGGCGAGTTCGTCGACGCCATGGATGCGATCGACGTGACCCAGGAGAACAAGCTTCTCATCGGCGTTGGTCAGGGCTACCGCATGATGAATGCGATCAAGACCGCCGAGCGGCGCCTGGCGAATGGCACGCTTTTGCACGGCGGATCCGGCCTCATGGCCTGGTGCGTCGGTAACTTGAAGATCGAGCCAACCGCGACCGCGATCCGCGCGACGAAACAGAGCGCCGGTGACGCGAAGATTGACCCGGTCATGGCGGCGTTTGATGCGATTGACGTCATGACGACGAATCCAGAAGCGAATGGCGGCTCCTACCTGGAAACCGAAGGCCTGATGGTGCTCTGAATGTTCAAGCAAGTCGCCGTCGGCCTCAGGCGCGCCACGACCGCGACCGCGCAAGCCATTCCTGGTCTGTTGCGCGAATGCGCCGGGCTCGCGGCGGTGGGTGCGATCTCATATGGCGCATGGCTCATGTATCCGCCCGCCGGTTTTCTCGTCGGCGGCGCGCTCGTGTTGGCCGGCGTGTTGCTGGTCCCGCGCGGCTGATGGGTATTTTCGGGTCGCTGGCTGGCCGCATCGAGGCCAAGGCGGACATTACCTACGGAGGCCTTGAAATTTGGCGGAGTCTGTTCGGCGGCGGTCCGGCGAACTCTGGCGTTTCGGTCAACGTCCAGACCGCTTTGCAGGTAACGACGGTTCTTGGTTGCGTCCGCCGAATCGCCGAAGCGCTGATGGTCCCGTGCAAATTCTACGTCAAGGATCCCGCCACAAACATTCGGCGTGAGGCTCGGGACCACCGCCTGTTCGATCTGATGGCCGATGAACCGAACAGCATCCAGAGTGGGCTCGAGTACCGTGAAACTCTGGCGATGCACCTGGCGCTGACGTTCAACCACTACTCGTACATCAGTCGGGTTGGTGGCGAGATCGACGAACTGATCCCAATCGAGCCTGGGCGGGTCACACCAAAACTGGGCGCGGATTATCGGATGAGTTATCGGGTCCGGTTGTTGAACAACACTTACGAAGACTTCGGATCGGACGAAATCTGGCACATTCGCGGACCGTCATGGGACGGCGCGATTGGAATGGATGCGATCCGGCTCTTGCGAGAATCAGTCGGCCTCGCCATCGCCACGGAAGAAACCCACGCGCGGCTTCACAGCAACGGCGCGCAACCGGGCGGCATCCTCACCACCGGCGGCACAAAGCTGGATAAGCCGGCCAAGGACCGTCTCAAGGAAACCTGGGCGGAAAGTTACGGCGGCGTCGCCAACAAATTCCGTACGCTGGTGCTCGACGGCGATCTGAAATGGCAATCTCTGTCACCGACGGGAGTTGACCTTCAGCACATCCAATTGCGTCAGCTTCAGGTCGAACAAATCTGCACCGGCTTCGGCGTGATGCCAATCATGATCGGCTATTCCGGAGACAAGGCCCCAACCTTCGCCTCGGCAGAACAAATGTTCCTCGCGCATCTCGTGCACACCGTTCGCCCCTGGCAGGGGCGGGTCGCGAATTCCGCGAAGCGTTGGCTGTTGACCAGGGAAGAGCGCCGGGCCGGGTACTATCTTCGCTTTGTTGATGCCGACTTCCTCTCGCCAGACATGAAATCGAAGGCGGAATACAACAAGATTGCTCTTGGCGGTGGTGGCAACCCAGGCTGGCGCACGCCGGACGAAGTTCGCGGAGATGATGAGGATGGCACAATGCCGGGCGGCAATCGACTGTATGTGCCGGTGAATATAACCCCGATCGGTGACGACGGTTTCCCGCGCCCAGTGGCCCACACACCCGCGCGAGGCGGAGGAGCGCCGTGATGGATCGTGTCAAACTTGACTTCGAATTTAAGTTCGCCGGCGACGCGAAGGACGGAACCTTCGCGGGCTACGGCGCCGTGTTTGGCAACAAGGATTCGTATGGCGACGTGATCGAACGCGGCGCGATGAAAGACACGTTGCGGGAATGGGAAGCAAAAGGAAAATGGCCGCCCATGCTCTTGCAGCACGGCGGCTTCATGGGCGGCGCGAGTGATATGCTGCCGGTCGGCAAGTGGACCTCGATGGAAGAAAACACCAAGGGGCTGAAGGTTGAGGGCACGCTTTTTGCCCTTGCAACTGAGCGCGGCCAGTACATCTACGAGGGCCTGAAAGCCGGCGAACTCGACGGCCTGTCGATCGGCTACCGCGTGAAGGCTGAAGGCTCGGTCTACGGCACGAAACCGAACGAACCGCGCCGTACAATCAAGGCGCTCGATTTGGTGGAGTTGTCGATTGTCACATTCCCGGCAAATGACAAGGCCCGAATCGGCGGCGTGAAGGCCGCTGACATCAAGACAATTCGTGAATTCGAAGACTTCCTGCGGGATGCGGGTGGGTTTTCGCACGCTGCCGCGAAGGCGATTGCCGCTCGCGGATACAAGTCGTCGGAGCCTCGGGATGAGGACGGCGCGATGGACCTGCTGCGAACGCTGCGCGCGGCGCGCGCGGGTCTGCCCGCACTCTAATCCTGAAAGTAACAAAATGCCTGAACTCAGTGACGTTCTGGATGATGTCCAGAAGGAAGTGAAGTCGTTTGGCGATAACGTCAAGGGACTCAAAGAATCCATGGAGCGCGACCTCAGGTCGGTCCGCGACCTGGCCGAGAAGGCTGGCAAGGATGCCGCCGAAGGCACGCAAGCCAAGGCCGACATCAAGGCCTTGACCGAGGGCATCGCGGCAAAGCACGAGGCGATCGAGAAGACCGTCAAGGACATCGCGGAGGCGGCGCAAAAGGCCGTTAATGCGAGACTCGATGAGATCGAACGCAAGGCCAATCGCGCCCGCCTGCTCGGGGGAACGTCCCTGAGTGACCCGGACGTGGAAATCAAAAAGATGCGCGCGTTCCACCGAACCGCACTGGCGGCGCGCGGCGAGTTCAAGGTCAACACCGACGTTTCGGATGACCGGATCGACGTTGAAAGCATCAAGGCGTACGGCGGTCAGTACCCGCTCTACCTTCGCCGCGACATCGGATCGCAGGGCGCCGAACAGAAAGCCATGAGCGTCGGTTCCGACCCGGACGGCGGATATTTCGTCACGCCGGCAATGTCGCCGCGGATCCTGTCGATCGTCTACGAGTCCTCGCCGATGCGGCAGGTCGCCAACGTGGAAACGATCTCCACCGACGCGATCGAATACCCCATTGATGATGGCGAGGCCGGCGCGGGATGGGTTGGCGAGCAGGAGGCCCGGCCCGAGACGACAACGCCACAGGCCGGCATCCAGCGCATCCCGGTGTACGAGATGTATGCGATGCCAAAGGCGACGCAGAAACTGCTGGAAGACGCCTCGATCGACATCGAGGCGTGGCTCGCGGGCAAGATTGGCCAACGCTTCGGTCGGCTTGAGGCGACTGCCTTTGTCGCGGGCGATGGCATCAAAAAGCCCCGCGGCTTCACGACTTACGCCACCGGCACGACGCGCGGCACGGTTGAGCAGATCATAAGTGGCAACGCGACCGCGTTGACCATGGATGGATTGGTCAATCTCACGATGGCCCTGAAAGAGCCGTATGTGAACGGCGCGAGCTTCCTGATGCGTCGCGCGAGTGTCGGCGCCGTGATGCTGTTCAAGGACGGCAACGGCCAGTACATCTGGCGTCTGGACAACCAACTCGGTCGCCCAAGCGTCCTGTTGGGCCATCCGGTCTATCAGGCGGCGGACATGGCCGCGATCGGCGCCGGCTCCCTCTCTGTCGCGTTCGGCAACTTCCGCGAAGGGTACACCATCGTCGATCGCCTGGGCATCTCGACCTTGCGCGATCCTTTCACCGCCAAGCCGTTTGTTCTGTTCTACACTCGTAAGCGTGTAGGCGGAGACGTGACCAATTTTGAAGCGATCAAGCTACAGGTCACCAGCGCGTAACGCTTGTCCAATCGCCACCGAAATTCAAATCCAGGAGCACACGCAAATGCGTGACCTTATGAACAACATCAACGTGAAGCGGGGCATCTCGCCAGCGGTTGTCACAAATGCCAATACCGCCTTCGTGTCACAGATCCTTGACACCCGGGGCTTGAGGAGCGCGACCTTCGTGCTGCTCACCGGGTCTCTGTCCGATGTCAACGCCACCTTCACAGTCCTGGCGGAGGAGGGTGACACCTCCGCCCTGTCCGACAACACAGCCATCGCGGACGCCAACCTGCTCGGCACGGAACTGCTCGCGACGCCATTGTTCTCCGATGACAATAAGTGTTTCAAGCTCGGGTTCATCGACACGAAGAGATACATCCGCGTGACCGTGACGCCGGCCGCGAACGACTCCGGCGACGTCTACCTTGCCGGCGCATGGCTGACTCAACCCGACATCTTGCCCGCGGCAAATCCGCCGAACTGATCTTTGATTACTTGAACCGTTCCCATACGGGATAGGCGGCGCGCGCTCCGGCGCGGCCCGCCGTAACCAACGGAAGGAAGTGCCATGCCCGGCTATCAGCCTAAAGTGTACCGGAAACAGGGTGGCGACGAACTCGTCGTCGCCAGCGGAGGCGCCATCACCGTCGAGGCGGGTGGGGCGATCAATTTTCCAAGCGGTTCGGCGAACGATACGGTCCTCACGCTCGATATCGCCGACGGTTCGGCCGAGGCGGTTTACTATCTGTTGTCGCCACACGCCGGAACAATCTCCAAAATCTGGACTGTTACGGATGCGGCGGTTGCCACCGCCGACATCACCATCACGGCCGCGATCGGCGCGACTGGCGTCACCAACGGCGTTGTCACCATCGCCACGGCAGCCTCAGCGGCGGGAGACGTCGATAGCGCGACACCCACCGCCGCGAATGTGCTGACGGCCGGCCAGGCAGTCAATTTCACGGTTACTGGCGGCGGTGCCGGCGGCACACCCAGGGTCCACCTGGCGATGGTAGTGACCCGGTGAGCTACGCTCGCCGCATCGCCGTCACCGTGACAACGATCGCAGATGGTTCGGCGACAGCGTATTCCGAGCCGATCGATTACGGGCTCATCTCACAGATTCGTTATGCGAAGGCGTCCAGCGGCAATTTTGACGACGGTGTGGACTTCACGATTACGTTGGAAACGACTGGCGAGACCGTCTGGACGGAGTCGGACGTCAATGTCAGCGCGACGCGCGCGCCCCGGCAGGCGACGCACAGCACAGCCGGCGTGGCTTCACTCTATGCCGCGACCTTCGCCGTGACGGACAAAATCGTGATCGTTCAGGACCGGATCAAGATCGTGATCGCGTCCGGCGGTAGTGTGAGGACCGGCACGTTCTATTTTTTGCTGACGTAACCATGCCACCCATCACGCCCCGCACCTCGTTCCGCCCCGAGGTGGTGACGCATATCCGCTTCCTGCCCGGATGCCGCGCCTGCGGTTCGCGCCACCCCCTGGCGATCGATACCGCGGCCGATCCGTCGCGCTGTCTGGCGTGCCGTTCGGCCATGCCGCCACTCGACGATGGCGAGACGGTGCCGGCCGTCCTGACGGGTGCCAGCGCGGCCATGGGTCGCGTGTTGATGGCGATCGGGCGATGGTTTGCCCGTCTGAGCAGATAAGGAAATCCGCATGGTCACCCTGAAATACACGGTCCACTCGGCCGCGATCGAGGAAACGTCAATCACCATCGACTCGCCCGGCCACTTTTCGCACGGGATGACCGTGAAGGCGGACCGCCTGGTGCTTGAGCTGACCGGATACGACACCGACCACGGCCACACGTTCCGCCTGCCGGTCGTGTCGGCTGAAGAACTGGCCGCGCAACGGGAGAAGTATCAGCCCGGCGTCGAAGTCTCTGTTACTCTGGGTTGAGGATCAACGCATGACTGCCATCGCTCTGCCGGGCCTCGACATCTGGGCCGGACCCCGCCGTGCCGCCGCATGGCTGGCCACGGTATTCACAAACGCCGGCGCGGCGATCATCAGCAATCGCATCATCCAGGCCGGAACCGCCGCGAAGAACGTCGGCTGGGGAACCGGAGCGACCGCCGCCGCCGTGACAGACGCAGCGCTGGGGACTGAGGTCGCGCCAACGACATCGGGCGGTCGCACGGTCGGCACCGAAAGCCGCGTCACGATCACCAACACCAACGATACGAATCAGGTCGTTGGAACCGTCACGGCGACACTGGCCGGCCCAACGGCGATCACGGAAGCGGGCCTTTTCGACGCGGTGACGGCGGGGAACATGCTGATCCGGTCTGTGTTCTCAGCAGTCAACGTGGTCGTCAGCGATTCGATCGTCTTTACCTTCCAGCTTAAATCCGTTCCGAATTAAATAGGGTGCCGCCATGCCCTGGACCGCGGCCCTAAACAGCTTCCGTAACGACCGAAGCAATGGGAATGTCGTTGCGAGCGTGACGTACAGCAATGGCGCGGAAACTATTACCCAGGAAGTTAGCGGCAATGACCTGACCGCCGATAATCTCGCGGCATTTACTCAGCGGCGCGTCGCCCTCTACGAAACGCAGGACGCCTCTCTCGCGTCGTTGGTCGCGCATGGGATCGGCCTTATTTCCATCAAACCACGATCGCCGGAAGAAATCGCGGCTGACGAATTCTTCGCGCTTCAGGCCGACTTAAACGCTCTTCTTTTGCAATTGGAAAGGGGCTTTATCAAAGAGGATGACGCATCTTTGGCGACCGCGCGAGATGCGGTGAAGCAGGCGTTCTTGCCGGAATACGCGAAAGACCCTCGGTTCCGCTAAGTGACGATCGCGCTTGTAACTCACACTCAACTCGCGGGGCCGTCCGGAGGCGGCACGACCTCGGCCATCAACACAACGGGCGCCTCGCTACTCGTGCTGACGGTCTCGGAATATGCCGCCGGCCCTCTTTCCTTGCCAACTGACAGCAAGGGAAATACCTGGACCGGCCTCACGACCAGGACCGCAGGCTCAACTTACGGGCGAATTTTCTACGCGGTAAATCCGACGGTCGGCACTGGACACACATTCACGCTGAGCGGCGCGAATTCCTTTTGTGTCGTTGATGTTCTGGCGTTCAGTGGGGTCGACACAAGTTCGCCCTTTGATGTCCAGAACGGCGCATCATCTTTAAGCGGCGCCGCCACCCAGGCGCCCGGTTCAGTCACTCCATCGGCCAACAACAGTGTCGTCATCACCGGTATCGCGGCAGAAAGCCCCGGCACCACCGCGACGGTCGATTTAAGTTTCACGATCACGGACCAATCCGGCCAGGTCAACGGTGTAAATTTCGCTGGCGCCGCGGCGTATCTCATCCAGACCACGGCTGGGGCGGTAAATCCGACATGGACGTACAGCTCAGGCACGGTTTCAACCGCCGCGACAATCGCGGTGTTCAAGGCGGCGAGCGGCGGCACCACTTATAACCAAACCTGCCTCGCGACCAACACGCCGCCCGCGTTTCTGACCAGGCAGACAGCGAAGACGCTCCTGGTCACAAATACGCCACCCGGAGCGCTGGCCCGCTCAACCGGAAAACCCAGCACCCGCACCAACACCACGGCCCCAACCTTGGTTCGAAGCATTACGAAGACGGGCCTTGCTTCGAACGTGGGCGTTGCCCTGTTGACCAGCGGCCAGGCGTTCCTTCGCACGTTGACCGGCACAAACACGCCGGCCGCCGGCTCATCTCGATCGACCGGTAAGCCGATCGCAGCGACAAACACCGCGGCGGCGACATTGGTCAGAGCGACAGCAAAGATCGCGACGGTGGGTAATTCCGCCAGCGCCGGACTCCGTCGAGCCTTCGCGCGGATCATCAGCGGGACCAATACCGCCGCTTCAGCCTTGATCCGATCAACCACGAAAACCGCCGGTGCGAGCAATACCCCGGGCAGGTTGGTCACCTCCACTCAGGCCAAAGTCCTGGTCGCCACCAACGCATGCGCGGCTTCGGTCCGGCGATCTGTCGGCAGGATCCTGAACGCCCTGAACGCGGCTGTGGCGCTGATGACGAAAACCGGGACCGGACGGCGAGGCGCGATCCCCCGAGCCGCCACCGGCCACGCAATCCCCCGAGCCCCCGTCACACCCGCCACCCCGAGGCCCCTGTGACCCCATCCATCCTCACCGTCACCGTCCCGGCCGCGACGCACGACCTGACCACGATCGAGACTATCAAGGACGAGCTCGACATCACCGGGACCGCATCGGACGAACGGCTATATCGCTGGATCAGTGAGGCAAGCGGGTTCATCGAAAATTACTGCGGCCGGGTGTTCGCCGCGGAAACGCTGTCCGAGATGTGGCGTGGCCTCAGCCGGCACTATGCGAATGCCGGCGGGCGGATGCCTCTGATCCTGACCCGCCGCCCGGTTTTCGCCATCACCAGCGTGACGGTCGATGGCACCGCGCTGACCGCTGATCAATACGAGATGGACCCGGCCACCGGCATGCTCTGGCGCCTGTCCAGCGACTGCCGAATTCACTGGTGCGCGGCCAAGATCACCGTCGTCTACACCGCCGGCTATCCTTTGTTGGGCGGCCTGCCCTATGGCATCGAAACCGCCTGCATCGAAACGATCAAGCACCGCCTCGCCGCCAGGAATCGCGACCCGAACCTAAAGATGCAGGAAATCCCGGGCGAGTTGGTGCAGCAGTGGTGGGTCGCCGGGGCGAATGAGGAAGGTGTGCCGGCGGAGATACGGGCGATGTTGGATCCGCATCGGGAGATAAGCGTTTGAGCGACGTTTGGTGGCGAATATCGGTCTGTCTTTTGTGGGCCTCGTCACTGGCGGTCGGGCTTAGCATGGCGAACATCTTGGCGACTGCGATCATGATCGCCGCGACCAGGTGCATGCCATGACCGGCACCGCCGAAGCCGCCGCCATCGCCGCGATGCGACGCCAACGCGGCAGTGCGGTCACGCTGCGGCGGTTGGTGAGTGGCGGGTCGCCGGTGGATGTGACGGTCTATGCCGTCGTCAAGGAATACCTGCCGCAGGAAATCGCCAACGGGATCATCCAGGGCGACCGGCACGCGGCGATCAGCGACGATGCGATTGCTGCCGTTGGGTGGCCAGGACCACCCAAGAATGGCGATCTGGTCATCATCGACACTCGACCATTCCGGATTTTCGCGGTCAGCACGATCAAGATGGGTGAGGCGGTGTTGAGCCACAGGATGCAGATCAGGGGCGGCTCGTGACGGCCAACCCGTTCACCGCCTCCCGTATAACCGCCCTGACCGAACGCGTCCGCGCTGTCACACGCGAGCAGATCATTGACCTGACCGTCTCGCGCACCATCAAAAATCAAGCCGCGATCCAGACCGCGTTCGGTCACGAAGCCCCGATCGAGCGCTTTGTTGACGGCCAGCAAAACAAGCCGTTGAACCAGGTCAATCCGTCCGGGTTCACGCTCACACGGTTCGAGCTGCTCACCAACGTCGTCGACGAGGCGATCAAATCTCTGATCCTGGCGTCTCCCGTGGGGCCCGCGCGGGGCGGGCACTATCGGGACGATCACTGGCTCTACGTCAACGGGGTCCGCCGGGACGCGGCTGAGGGTGGGGCGGTGGCGATTGGGCCTGGGGACACGATCGTGATTTTCAACGCGCGCCCGTACGCCAGGAAGATCGAAGGCGGTGCCCGCGAACGGTTCCGCGGCCGCATGACCAACCGCCGCCCCGGCCTGTCCGTGCAGGCCCCCAACGGCATCTACGAAATCACCGCACGTGATCTTCAACGTCGGTTCGGCAACGTGGCCACGATTCGGTTCGCGTATCGCGGCCTGGTCGGTGCGCCACCGCCAGCCGGCCGCGCTCGCCAGGACCGCTATCCCGCGCTCGAAATCACCGCCCGCGCGTAATCCACCAACAGGAGTCCATCATGGCTATCACCCTGAAATACCGGGTCGCGTCTGCGCGCACCGAGCCCTGCACCGTGGATGCGACGCTGGACGGCAAGACGGTCACCGCGACGGTCGAGCGCCTCGTGCTCGATCTGGTGTCGGAGGATGGTGCTCATGGCTACAAGCAGCCGCTTCCGGCGGTGGATACGGCCGGGCTTGCCGCGCAGGTGGAGGCTTTCAACGTCGGCACTGAGGTGGCGGTGACGATCGATGCGGCGACTCTGGCCGGGGCGCGAAATCTCGACGACTCACCGGTGGAACGGGATGCGGATGGAATGATCCGCGGCACACCTCTCAATTTGACGGACGAGCAGCGCGCGAAGTTGCCGCCGCTGGCCGAAGGAAACGAAGGTCGCCTCATGGAGCATCCGGGGACTGGCGAGGCGATGACCGAAGTTCAGCCTAACCCTGACGGCACCCTGACCCTCTAAATCCAATGCTCGCCCCCGCCGCGACCGCCATCCGAGCCTACATCGAGGCCAACTACACCGCGCTGCCGATCCGCTGGCAAAACGAAGGCTGGGGAGACGCAAACCCACAGAACGCGGGTGGCCCGTTCATCGAGATCGAGGTTATCGGCGGTCGCAACGCGATCCGCTCATTCAGCAGCCCCGGTAATCGCCTGTTCATCCACCCAGGACTGATCCGCTTCTACATCTTCGCGCCGTGGAATTCGGGAATGACCGACGCGATGGCGACGGCCGATACGCTGGCCGCGTTTATGGAACGCAAGGAATTCGGGCAGGCAACAGGCCAGACGATCCGAACGCTGGACTTCTCTTGTTACGATGATGTGGCGAGTGAGGAGTCAGGGAACTATACCGTGGTTCTCGCGAGCGTGAACTTTGAGTTTTACTACACAAACTAAGTAAACAACCACCACGGCCTAGACCGTGAAGGAGTAATACTATGTATTCTTCGCAGTCAGCCGTTACGGTCGCATACAAAGTCCAGTCCGGCCTCGGCACCCAGGCAACCGGCTCCGGCGGCACCGTGCTGCGGCTTGCTGGCGGCACCGGTGGCCGCCTGACCAAAGCCGCGACCGAGTCCAACGAAGTCCGTAGCGACGGCATGCGCGTTCGCGGGCGTCACGGGACGCAGAAGACGACCGGCCAGTGGGCGAGTGAAGTCTCGATCGGCTCGCATGAGGCGATCATGGAAGCCGTCATGCGCGACACCTGGTCGGCGGCCGATTTGGCGATCACTGAGGCCTCGGTCCTGGGTGGATCGGCGGCGGCGACGTCGATCACCACCACCGCCAGCACGATCGTCGCGGCTGCCGGCTCGTGGATCACGCAGGGGTTGCGGGTCAACGATGTGATCCGGCTCACCGGGCACGTAACGGCTGCGAACAACGGCAAAAACCTCCGCATCACGGCCCTGACCGCCCTCGTGATTACCGTGGCGGAAACGTTGGTGCTGAACGCGACCCCAGACACCGCGTTCACGGTCACCCGCCCTGGCAAGAAGCTCATCCAGTCCGGAACCCTCGTGAAGCGGTACTTCACGATCGACGAGTACGAGTCCGACATCGACCTGTCCGAGGTTATGACCGATTTCGTCTTCGGCTCGCTCCGTTTCGGCATGCAGACCAACGGCCTGTTTACCGCTGATCCTGGCGGTATCGGGACCGGGCAGTTCTCGGCCCAGGCGACCGGCACATCTCCGCTTTTGACATCGCCAACGCTTTCCACTGGCGTGCCGCTGTCCGTGGTGGATGCCACAATCCGGATCAACGGCGTGGATGTGGTCGACCTGACCAGCCTGGATATCACGCTGGACATCACGCCGATGGCGCCCGATGTGTTCGGGTCCGGCGCGATTAAGTACTCGCCCGATGTGTTCACCGGGCAGATGGGGATTTCGATCAACTTCGGATGTCTCCGCAAAGACCTGCAGTTCATGAGCGACTTCGTTGCCGAGACACAATATTCAATCCATGGAATGGCGGTTGAAAACGAGTCCGAGCCGAAGGATTTTGTCGCGTTCAGCATCCCGAATATCACGCTCGGTGGCGTGGATAAGTCAGCACCGAACAAGGCCGGCGGTCCAAGAACGCAGACTGTGACTGTGCCTACGGCACTTGTTGGGATCGATAATCGTGGAAGCGGTTACGACGCCACAATGTTTAAGTTGCAATCGACCGCGCCGTAATCGTAACGAAATCCCCCGACAGGGTAGCTGATCAGCGAACCGGGTCCCGCATGTCGGGTGCGGGACCCACAAACCTCCCCCGACAGGAGACCCCATGCCCCCCGACGCTTTCGACATCGACGAACTCCGATCCACCGACACCGACGAACTCGCCATCGTCCACCCCGCCACCGGCAAACCGACACCCTGGGTTTGGACCCTCGCCGGTCCGGGCCACCCAACAACGATCGAGCAGGCCAACCGCGCCGCCCGGCAATCGCTGCACACCGCGAAGCTGAAAGAGCAGGCCGCGGTCAATCGCAAAAAATGGATCGAGCCAGAGCGTGATCCCGACGAAGTGCGAGAGGAAAACGCCCGGTCATTCGCGGCGCGCGTCCTGGGCTGGACGCCGGCTCGGATCAATCAGGCGGATTACCCGTTTTCGGTTGAAAACGTCACGAAGCTGTTGCTCGATCCCGCCTACGGCCGGGTGTACGTCCAGCTTCTCGAATACTTCGGCGCCGACGATTCTTTTATGGCGCGCTCCGAGAAGCCCTGATCGAATTCGCGGAGCATGAATTCAACCTCGGGTTGCGCGAGGACAACGGCGCCACGGCCCGCGAAACACTGGAAGGCCTGGCCAGCCGCACGAAGGATCCGATCAAGCGCGCCGGCTACGAGGCGGAACTGGTTGGGCCTCCGCTTCCTCTGCCGCTCGCGTATCTTTGGCGGACCTTCCTTCGCATCCGCCGGCGCAAGGGGTCGAATGGCTTTTCCGCCAACCCGATCGAGTGGCCGGATATCGACGCGTTCGTGCGGAACTCGCGGCTCAACCTGGCGCCGTGGGAAATCGAGGTTGTTGAGGCGTTGGACGATCTTTGGCTGACGGTGAATTCGGGGGCGGCGAAGAAGGCCGAGGACTAACCCTTGTTCAGCGTACAGATCGTCGTCGACCCGGAGTGAATAACGGCCTTCCGCATATCGCAGGTGGCCGCGATCAACGCGGTGTAATCGGACGGCCAGATCACGGGCGATCCTGGCGCGCAGTCTTTTCGCACGGCGGCCAGGGCTTCCGCGTATTTGGCGCCGGTCGCGACCTTGAAAAACCCAACGTCGCATTGCGCCGCGCCTGCCTGGGTTGAGAGCAACAACGTCGCCAACACCGCCAACCGTTTCATTTTCCGCTCCCATTCGCGGCGCGCAACAGCCTCTCATTCTCCCCAAAAGTCAACGGAATTCGCCAGGAGGCTCGTGAGTATGATTGACGTTGGGCTGATCTGGACTGGCGGCCCGGGTGGCTGACGAGCGAATTGTTACAGAACTGATCATTGACGGTCGGCAGGCTGAACAGGGCGTTGCTCAGTTCACGGCGGCGATGGGGCGGGCCGGTGCGGCGACGGATCAGGTTGTCTCCGGGCAGGTCCGGCTTGAGGAATCAACCGGCCGGGCAGCGCGCGCCTACAACAACGTCCTGAGCCAGCTCGATCCGGTGTTCTTTGCCACGCAGCGGTTGGGTAAAGAAACCGGCACTGTAGAACTCGCGATGCGCGGCCTTGAGCGCCAGATGATGGCGGGCGGCGTGTCGGTGGAGCAATTCACGGCGCGATCGGCATTACTCCAGGGTCGCCTTGGGGAAATCAAGGCGGCGACGGCGGGGCTCGCTTCCGGCGCGATCTCAGTATCCGACGCGATGAGCGTCATGAGCACGCAGGCGGAACGCACCGCCGCCATGAACGCCACCCTGAGTCGGAGCATGCAGGAGATCACCATCCGCGCGGCCGCGGCGGCGGACTCCTATCGTGCCATGGCGACCGCCCAAACCGCCTTCAACGCCCGCTCCGGCGCACTGTCCAGCAATCTCCTGTACGGCGACGAGTACGCAAAACGCGCCGCCGACATCCAGGCGTACGGCAACGAACTCGACCGTTTGCGCGCGAAATATAACCCGCTGTTCGCTGTGTCAAAGCAGTACGAAACAGCCCTTCAGGAAATCGCCGCCGCCGAAAAAGTGGGTGCCATCTCCGCGATCGAGGCGGCTGCCGCACAGGATCGCTTGACCAGGGCGTTCGCGGATCAGGCGGGGACGGCGAAGGCGCTGGCCGCCGCGAATGAGCAGCTTGCCGCCACGAAGCTGGCCGACGCTCTTCAGAACATTGAATTCCGTGCGATCGATGCGACGAAAGCCATGCGGGACATGGCCACCGCACAGTCCGCGTTCAACGCGGGGAGTGGTGTCGGGAGTAATCCACTTTACGGAGATGACTACGCGAAACGAGCGACGGACATTGAAGCTTATGGCAGCGAATTAGATCGCCTCAGGGCAAAATACAACCCGCTGTTCGCCGTTTCGAAGCAATACGAAACCGAACTGAACGACATCGCCACCGCGCAAAAACTCGGGGCGATCAATGCGACTGAGGCGGCGGCGGCACAAGCGAGAGTCACCGCGCAATTCGCCGCGGCTAATACACCCCTGAACGCCGTGGCCGGCTCTAGTAAAGCCGCCAGCTTCGCCCTCCGCGACCTTGGCGTCCAGTCCATCGACGTGTTCCAGGGCATGGCCACCGGCGCCCCGATCATGACGACCTTGATCCAACAGGGCTCCCAGGTCGGCCAGGTCATGGCGGTCAGCGGGGTGAGCGTCTCCCAGATGGGCGGCGCGATCCGCGGCGCCCTTGGCAGCGCCCTCGGGTTCATCATCTCCCCCATGGGCCTACTCATCACCGGCGCCGTCGCGGCAACAGCGGCTGTCGTGGCGCTCGGCGCGGTCGCGGAATCCAACAGCCGACAACTCCTCGCGATGCAGACTGCACTCCGCGGCACGCGAGACGATTTCGCGGCGATGGGCGCCGAAGCAATCGCCGCGGGGAAGGCCGTCGCGGCATCGTCCATTTTCGGGCGGTCGGATGCGACAACGGCCGCCGGATCGATCGCGTCCTCGGCCAACTTCGCGGGCACGACGGCGCAATTGACGCAATTGGTGAAGATCGCGGGTGACGCCTCGGTTATTCTCGGCGTGACGTTGCCGGAATCAGCAAAGACGCTTGCTCAGGCGTTCGATGATCCAGCCAGGATCGTTCAAGACTTCGCCGACAAGCATCTCTTCGGTTTCAATCAGGCGTTGGCAACCTCGATCGAGCTACAGGCGCGTGCCGGCGATAAGGCGGGCGCGACCGGGCGCATCATCGAACAACTCTCCGCTCAGACAAAAGGCGCGGCGAAGGACGGCCTAACGCCTCTTCAGAAGGCGTTGAGCGACCTAACGAACGCCTTCACCTCGTCCGGCGAGGGAGGAAAGTCACTCGCCGAAAAGCTCGGGGCGCCGATCGTCAATATGGCGGCTGGGTTCGTCACCGCGATCGGGACGATGGTCACGAAGATCGGCGAACTGGCGAACTCGATCCCGCCGTGGATGGTGACGCTTATCTCGCGCGGGAATTCGCTGGCGCTGGATTTGAACCCCGTGAGCGGATCGTTGCGGGCGCTGTCTGGGACGAATGGGACGTTAGGCGGCGGTGGGATGTCGTTCCCTCAGGCCTCCGGTTATGTCGGCGGGCTGCCAGCCGATCTCGATCCCCAGGCCGCCCGTGCCATCTACGGCGGCGCCGCATCGTTGGGTTTATCGGAGCAGATCGCTGACCTCGCCGCCAACATGGCGAAGTTGGTCGAAAGCAACGGCCGGCAATTCGACTCCAGCGGTAACACGTTGCTTGGTCCGCAGACCAAGTATGGCCGTGCGATGGGCCTAATGCAGGTTATGCCGGACAGCCCGGACTCAACGTTTGCGACTGTCGGCGGTAAGCGGTACGATCTGAACGACCTGAGCCAAAACGCATTGGCGGGCGTCGCGCGGCTGGCGGAATACGTCAAGCAATTCGGGTCTCTTGAGGGCGGCGCGTGGGCATACAGCGCCGGTCCGCTGAATGTGCAGAAGGGCATCTTTCCAGACGAGACGGCGCGGAACTTCGCGAAGCTCGGGTTAACGTCCCCGAGTGGTGCGGGGTCGTCCGTCACGGTTGGGATGCCGGTCATTCAGGCGGACGGTGGGATATACGGACCCACGCTGGCGGGCGGTAATTATGGAGCAGCGAACGACCCCAACAGGCAAATTGACGACGCGCTAAAAAAGTCCGGCGGCCCGGTGTTCGACCGCGCCAACGCGAAGGCGGACATCGATCAATACGCGTCCGCGCTGAAGAACCTCGCGGACCAGGGCGTGACGACCGGGGATAAAGTCAATCAGCTTCGGGACGCGCTAAATCTGGCGAACAAGGCGTACACCGAGGCTGTCGCGCCGATACAAGGCATTCTCAACGCGCTGAACATTCAAATCGACGCTGAAAATCGTGTGGCGACAGCTTGGAAAAGCGGCGCTGGCGCGGCGGCGGAGATGACCGCCAGAGTTCATGCCGAAGCGGAGGCTCGAAAGATCGGCGGCGAGGCGTTGGCCCAGAACGTCGCGGCAGTGCAGGCGCTCACTGACAAATACCGAGACAACGCGGCGGCCGTGGAGCGCGGCAGACTTGCCCAGGCCGGTTCCGTTACGAGCGACGAAACCAAAATCATTCGCACGCAAATCGACACAATCGGAATGGAGTCGATCGCGCGTCAGGCTCTGATCCAGCATATGAAGAACGAACAGGATGTTGCCCGGCAATATCCGAACGTTTCCGAGGCTGAGCGTGCCGCCCGCGTCAATCAGCTTGATACCGTCAACCAAATGTCTCAGGCGCTTCAACGGCAACAGGCGGCGGTTGACGAACTTGGGAATGCGTTCTCTCAGGGCTTCGATACGATCGGCAATTCTATCACTCAGTCTTTGGTTTCAGGTCAGGGCGCTGCCGTAAATTGGGCGAACGTAATGACCAGCGCGGCGCAGCAGGTCTTGCAGGCGTTTTTGAAATTGGCGGTGATCAACCCGTTGCTGAATTCTTTGTTGTCCAGCACGACGCATCGGTCGACACTTGAAGATCTTCTCGGCGGCGTGTCGGGCGGCGGGTCCGGTGGCGCGACCCTCACCGACGCGTCGGGCAACGTCATCGGAACGCTCAGCAGCGGTTCCAGTGCCGTCTCCAGCACATCCAGTCTGCTGGAAGCGTTTGGCTACAAAGGGTTGGGCGAGCAGTTCGGGTTGACCGGGCCCAACGGGATATTCAGCGGCGCCGGCAGTAGCATCGCCCAAACCCTCGCGACGCCAATTTATGGCAGTGCCGCGGCCTCCGCCGCAGCCGACACCGCCATTGCTGGCAGCACGGTCTACGGCCCAATCACATCAGCCCAGTTCGCCGCGGCCGGCGGCGTCGCTCCCATCACCGCCGGCGCCGCACTCGGCGCCGCTGGTGGTGGGTTCGCCGTCGGCAGCCTGATCGGCACGGGCGTTCAAAGCCTCGCCGGCAAGACTGGCCCAGGCCCCGAGATCGGCGCCGCGGTTGGCACAGGGGCCGGCATCGCGGCCTACGCGATCGGCACGGCGCTGGCACCAGAGACGTTCGGGCTGTCACTCCTTGCCGCGGCCCTGATCGGCGGCGCGATTGGCGGCGCCGGCGGCGGCCTGATCGGTCCGGGCCCGCAAAACAAATACTCCGGCACGGAAGTCGGACTGGACAGCGGGCGCCTGATCATCGGTCAGACCCGCGCGCAACTCGTCGATGGCAACGCCGAACGAGAAGCGACCATCAATGACATCAATGCGATAAACTCATTCCTCGGCAACGCTGAGGTGAAGATCACATCGCTCGGCCAACTGGCTCAGGTCGGACAAAACACGCCGGGCGGTTACCAGGATCCGACCAAAGCCGCGAACCTGGCCACCGCTTTCCCGTCATTCCAGTTCGACCGGACCGACGATCCGGTGTTCACGAAATTCCTGGCCGGCAAATCCTTCCCCGACCTGACCACGCTCGCCACTCAGACCGCTGAATATTTGCAGCTGATCAAGAGCACGATCCCGGCGCTGACCGAGCAAGTCAAAACGACCACCGAATATGCCAGGACGATGAGCGTCCTGAACAAGCAGTTCGACGACGCGATAGCGACGGCGCAAAAATACGGCGTCGCGACAGACGCGCTAACCGCCGCACAGGCCGATGCGAACAAGAAGGCGCTCGAAGCCGTCAATAAACCCTTCAATGAGGCGTCCATCGGATTCGGCCTTCGCTTTGACCAGGCCGCCGCGCAGATCAATGGCGATCCGGCCCTGGCACTTTCGGTGCAGCTGCGCGCGTTCGACATTCAGGCTCAACAGCAACGCGATGCGTTCAAGGATCAACTCATCACCGCGTACGGCGAAGCGATCGAGGGAACGGCGGGCTACAACGCGCGGATGCTCGATCTGGAGCGCGCGCTCGGCGAGGAGCGACTGGTGATCCAGAAGCAATACAACGATCAGATCGCCTCGGCCGCGACGCAAACGGTTCAATCGCTCTCGGCCTACGCGCTGAAACTCCAGTTCGGCGCCGCGTCTCCACTTTCGCCCCAGGCGCAACTCTCGCTGGCGCAATCTCAGTTCAACGCGGTCTCGGGCGCGGCGGCGGCTGGCAACTTCAACAGCATCGGGCAACTCCCCGGCTACGCCGACTCCCTGCTGACCGCCAGCCGCACGGTGAACGGCTCGGGCGCGGCCTATGCGGCGACGTTCCAACAGGTGTTGGATGCCCTGACCCGTGCGTCGCAGGCCACGCCGGACACGCTCACGGCGTCGGTGCTACAGATCGAGACGCGGACACAGACGCAGCGTCTGGAAGCCTCTTTGGCGGAACTCAAAACCGAATTGCAGGGCATCAGGCAGCAGATGCAACAGAACGGCGCCGCGCCGCTGAGGAACGCGGCGTGATAAGCTTAATGCTATCGTCTCGGCGCGTTCGCAATCAGGCAGTCTCTCAAAAACCCGATCGCCGAGGTTGGTCGACGCCTCGGTGCGACTACCGCCCCTCGCGACGCAGACGCCTTGCAGCAAGACAATCGTTCATGACGGATATCTTAAGTGCCAGACTACCAAAGGAAGCATTTCCACGCGAGCGACACTCAGCTATTTCGGATGGTCGATTAACTCTAAGTAGGCGGGCGGCCTCTTGCCGCTCGTATAAAGCCGCCGCGCGCATTACTTGTTGGTGCTCTTCTTCAACTCGCGCCGATTGTATTCGGGACTGTTCTCTCGCGAATTGACGCCCCTCAGGAGTTTCGTTTTCCCATCGGACCTGTGCGATCCCTCGGTTAATTTCGACTGTCTTGGCGACGTATTCTGGTGGTGTGCGGTTACAACTCGCCAAGGTGATGAGGATGATTATTATATGGGCGGAAGCCATTCCTATTGTCATGACACGCTTCGTCCCTTTTGCGTTGGGGTTGTTCGAAATCTCTTCTTCAACCATCTCCTATTAGTCGGCCTATTTCCTTTCGAACACGCGTCATCTCCGCTTCCATCTCCTTGATGCGCGTCTCAAGGCCCTCTGTGTCGGGTGACCCTTTGAATGATCTCCGCAGGCGCATAAGGATCTCGGCATTCAATGATCGGCCGCTTTCCTTGGTCGCCTCTCGAAGCGCTTGCATCACGTCCAGGGGGAGGCGGACTCGCATCTGGTGGTCATCGTGATCCATGGCCCATCTATTGCTCATTTTGGCCTTGCGTTAAACGGGCCAGCGTGGCCTAATGATGGGCCAACGCAGTCTAAGGAGGTCACAATGTCAGCCCGTGAAAACCCACACTTCAAGCTAAGGGTAACGCCTGAGCTGAAGGCGTGGATCGAGCGGCAGGCGAAAATGAATCATCGCTCCCTCACGGGAGAGATAGCCTATCACCTTGAGATGGTTCGCAAAAACGCCGAAGGGGAAGTCCGTCCCCAGGACGGCACGCCGGCGGCGGGACAGGTTTAGAAGCCTTACCGCCACCGGCTATCCGAACCTCGCGCGGGAACGCGGGGATCACACCAATCTGTAGGAGCAGATCGATGCAGCAGCATATAGGTCAAAGCGACGCGCGCGCCAAGCGTAACCCGTCCCGGAGAACTCTGTTCGGCCTTCCTTTGGCGCTCGCCGGCCTTTCCGCGGCGCCACCGGCGGCGCTCGCCGCCCATCCCGACGCGGAACTGATCGCAACGCTCCTCACTTTCGACGCGATGGAGCGACGCGTCCTCGCCACCTACGATGGGCCAGACGCCATTGAGGACGAAGACGAGCGCCAGGCTTTCGTCAGACCGATCGTCGCGGCGCAGAAGCTGCTGATGGACAAAATTTGCGCTCTACGGGCCACGACGATGGAAGGCCTCCTGACGCGGGTTCGCACCGTATTGTTCGAGGACCAGGACATCATGCCCGATTCAATCGCTTCCACGTACGTGAACGAACGGCTTCTGGGGTCGCTGCTCAGAGACTTGTCGGTGTTGGCCGGCGTCGCCGTTTCATCAACCTGATACCGGCCGCTTCGGCGGTCTGTGTGCCGAGCGGCGGGGGGATTGCTTGCAGGCGTTGCCCCGCCGCCCGGAGTTTCGGTCCCGCGTTCGAGCGCGGGACCTCGTCTCAACCCACAAGGAGTCTGTGAGTCATGACTGAAGCCGAACATAAGCCGCTGATCCCGGTTTCTCAAATCCCGATCGGCGGCACGCCTGTTCAGGCGGTGGACGCCAGGGAACTGCACGGATTTCTTGGAGTGAAGAAGGACTTCACAAGCTGGATCAAGGCGCAAATCACCCGGGCAAGGCTGGTTGCTGACCGAGACTTTCTTGCGTTGCAACGCGAGGGACTTTTCACCCTAAAAGGTGAAAAGTCGACAATGGGGCGGCCGGTGACGGAATACTGGCTGACCCTTGATGCAGCCAAGCATACCTCGATGATGACGGGCACCGAGAAGGGCTTCGCGGTCCGCGAATACTTCATTGAATGCGAGCGTCGCGCCAACGGACGAACCTTACCGCCCAGCCCAGAGACCGAGATCCCGTGGAACGAACGCCCGATCGAGGATCGCCGCATCGAACTGGCGACGATCGCGATGTACCTTCGGACCGCCAATCCCGCCTCGGCCTGGTGGTACGCCAGGAATTACGCGCGGGTGCCGATCCCCCCGCGTCGGTTGCAACCGGCATGGTGGCAGTTGGACGCGGACCTGGGTGAACCCAAAGAAAACCCAGCGGTCGATATCAACGTGAACCTCAGTGGGTTCGCGAACGGACACGCCGTTGGCAACGGAAGCGCTCACTAACGGTCTTGCCCGGCGCTTGGGCGCGGGATAAACGACAAGTGAAGTCATTGACTTCAGACTAAGGCATGGCACGGCTGGGTTGATCTTGGCCGGGGTGGCGTCGATGGCGGGGTGGGGCTGCAAGCCCACGATTACCAATCGCAACCAGCACTCGATATCAGCACAGACGACGACGGGCACCTTCGGGTGCCCGTTTCGTTTCTACCCAATTTCAAATTTCAGCGACCAAATTTCGCCACTAAGCGAGGAACGCATGACCACGATTGGCGGAAAGAAAATCTCGGAACTGGCCTACCTTGGCGCCGGCTATTCCCCTGACGCCGACATGCTGGCCGTTGTGCACGCCGGCGACACATACAAACTGACATCGCACGACCTCGTTACATCTGTCCTCGGAACCGTCGTCACTGGTTACTCTCCGTCCGGAACGTTCAACGGCACATCCGGCGTCGCAACGAAAAACGACACGACCACATTCACCCCAACCACGGGCGGCGTGGGCGGCACGGCGGGCCAATCCTACTACGTCACGACGGCCGGTTCGTTTTCTCTCGACGGCACGACGTCCTGGGCCATTGGCGATCTGCTGCTGAACGCGGGGAGCGCCTGGGTTCGGGTGCGGTTGTCCCTCTCGCTCGGCACGATGTCGGCGCAAAACTCGGTCAGTGTCTCGATCACGGGCGGTTCGATCGACAGCCTGACCACGATCGGATTGTCGGACGGATACACGCTGGCGCCGTACGACGCGGTCACGTTGGGTTACGTCCATGTCACGACGGATGAGGATGGCAGCATATCGGCCGGCATCACGGATGACGGCACGCACGTTTTCGGCAAGGTCGATGTCCGGTCCGGGTCAGGCGCTTTTGACACCGTCGCCATCGCGGGTGGCACGGCGGTCCTTTCATCCATCACGGACGGCGGCGGGAACGTAACGACCGCTCAGGACCCTCGCGCCTCGTATCAGTATCTTCACTCCTGGGACGACGGCGCGGGCTACATCACCGCCGGCATTCTTGTCGATGGGACCTTTCATTTTTCTCGCGCGCGGATCGACAATATTGAAATCGACACCTTGGCGCTCACCAGTGTAACGGCCGACCTGGCGACGGTAACGACGGGAACATTCGGCGGAGCGACGTTCGAGCCTCTCGACACCCGCGTTCCAGACACGGCGTGGGCGGTAACCGATCCCGATGGAAATATCGCGCTTAGTATTAGCCTGTCGGGAATTCTGCGTGCCGCGCCATCAGCAAAAACGTTGGGCGCGTCTACGCTGCAACAGAACTTCGTTCGTCTGGGTCATATCCAGACCCGGCGGTTCAGCAACAATTACAATCTCGGTTCGACAAGCGGGCAGACGTGGGCCTCGGTTTGGGGGTTGGCGGCACCATTCGACGCGGTGCGCCTGGTCTATGCGACGAATGGAACCGGCGCATGCACCGTTAAAGGCAGCGTCGCAGCATCAGCTTCGCTCAACAATGGCATAAATCCGCTGGATGAATCGGGCGGCGCGGTCACGGCGGTAGCGGTCACGTTCAACAACGGCGGGGTCGATCTTTCGCTCTGGGAACAATACCACCGCATCCCGCAACCCGCCGCCGTTACCAGTCTCGCGCTCAATCCCGTTCCCGCCGGCGCCACGCTGTTCGCGACCATCAGCGACGGGCTCGGCTACGAGGAAGAAGTCAAAACTTATAGTGACTGGATTCCGCTCAGGTCCTTCACCCGCACCGATGGCGGCACGCTCCCGCTGCTGATGGTGCGCACCTACATGACCGGCTCACCCCGGCCCGGCACCAGCGGCCCGAGCACCGGCTGGGAGACAGCCGCACGCGGGCGGATTCTGCGCTGCTTCGTCAACGCGGGTGACTGTGTCGCGACCCCGGCCAGCTTCACCAGCACAACGGTGCAGGGCGAATGCGTGCCGACCGAGGTGAGGTTCATGACCCGCGCGCGCGGCCTGACCATTGCCGTGGCGGGCGACAGTTGTTTGCAGGGTATAACGTCAAACGCGGGCGCCAATAACTTCGTGTTCCAGGCCGCGACCGCATTGTCCACCGCGACGCTGCCGATCGAGGTCCTGAACCTCGGGAAAACATCGATGTCATATCCGGGTTGGTTCTGGAACATCGAGGATTCCGTCACGGTCTCGAAACCGCAGATCGTCGTTATCCAGGGCGGCTCAAGAAATGGCGGGGGGTACGTGTCCGCCGCCGCGGCCGAGGCGGTATGGCAACACGTCATGGCTCTCATGGCGCGGGTGCGGGCCTACGGCGGCGTGCCGATCCTCATGACGCCATGGCCGGACAGCAGCGAGACCGCACCGACTGATCTCAATCGCCTCATTCTTGTTGCGAACTGTTTGCAGGCCGGACTCGGTGGAACGCCGGTCATAGACGCCAACGCGATGGTTGGTGTGGCCGGCACGCCGATGACGCTGAACGCGGCTTATTCCAGCGACGGCGTGCACCTGACCGATGCCGGCCACGCGTATCTCGCGACGGCGCTTACTCCGATCCTGCAACAAATCCTCGGCCTGATTTAGGAACCCCATATGACGACGCGAGAAGGACTGGTCGGCGGAAACTTCTCCGCCAACGCGATCGGTTTCATCCCCCCCACCATCGCGGGCCTGAAAATCTGGTCCCTGTTCGGAACCGCCGTCGGCGACAATGTCAACGTGGCGACAGGCGGGCCGACGTTTTCGAACATCGGCGCGGGGCCGAGCTACAGCGCGGGGTATGGACATTTCGTGGCTGCCACGACGGCTATTAACAGTGGGCTCGCAGACACGACGGCGTTGCAACCGATCACGGTCATCGCGGCGATGCGGATTGCGAGCGGGACGGGATGCATGTGTGGCACGTTCACGGCGTCTGGTGGCAACAAGGGATTTCAGGTTCAGCTTTCCGCGGCACCGCAATTGCATGGTTACTCGCAAGGCGGTGGCGGCGTCGTTAATCTCACGCCGACAAGTCCGGTCACATCGTTCGCGCTTTACGCGATGACTTACGGCGCATCAGGGGTCGCGCCAAAGGCGTATGACCTGACCGCCGGAACGTCGGCCACGGGGTCGGCTGGGACCACCTATGTCCCGAACACCGGGGTCAATCTGTCGATCGGATCGGATCCTTCTGGGACAGCGGCGGCATGCGATCTCGCCTTCTTTGCCGCATACACGGCATTCCTCAGCGGCGCGCAACTAACCAGCCTTGTCCCCGCGATCAGATCCACGCTGGCCAACCGCGGCATCACGGTCTGACCGATGGACACGCTCGTTTCGCTGGATGACGAAGATGTCTCCAGACTCACGACGGAGATCGACGACACCCTCCTCCTCGACATCCTGTCCCGCCCAACCGCGCCCGCCCAACGCTTCGTCATTATCGAGATCGAAACATACAAGCCCGGCGCATCCACCATTTCGGTGGACGAAGGCTACGCGACGCATCCGAACGCCACGCTGGCGCAGCTTTCCGACGCGATCGAATCAACCGGTGCGATCCTGGCGTCTGACCTGGGGTACGTTTCCCTGTCGACTGATCCGGGCGGCCCGGTGCCGTACCAGCCGCTTCTCGCTCAGGCGCTCAAGATCGACAACAAGGTCTACCTCGAGGGGCCGCAGGCGGCGGTATCGGCGGCATGGGGCGCGCTCGTTCTGGCCAACCCGGACCGCCGGTATGACGGCATCGCGGCCTCGTGGAACAGCGATGGCCGGCCGGTGGCAATTCGAACAGGGGTGAAGGCCTGGGATCGCGAGCGACAGTATTACGTCGATCCGCCCTACGCGAGCCTCACGCTGATGTTCGCCGGGTTGGCAAAGCCGTGGTTCCTGAGCGACACGTCGCTGACGATCCCGCTGCGCGACGCGACCTATTGGCTTGAGCGGTTCTATCAGAATTCGTTCTACGGCGGCACGGGCGGCTATGACGGGGTCGCGGCCCTGACCGGCAAGCCAATCCCTCGCACACGCGGGGGCACGAACTCGTATCCGGTCCAGAACGTAACGCCGGTCCTGATCGATCCGACCAATCGCATCTACCAGTACAGCGACGGCGCCGGGACTGTGGTCAATTTGTTCGAGGGTGGCGCGGAAGTCATCACGTTCCAGGCTGACGTCGCCGACCTTTACAGCGGATCGACCACGGTCGGGATGTACCGAACCGACAACAGCCGGAGCTTGTTTCAACTCGGGTCGGTGCCAGTCCACGCGATCACCGCGAACGTCACGGGCGAATTCCCGGTGGCCGGCGCGATCACGATCGCCGCGGCGATCGCCCGGTACATGCTGACCGAAGACATGCTACTTCCCGCCGACAGCATCGACCTGACCTCGTTTTCCGATGCCGACGCGGCCTACCCCTACATCGCCGGGATGTATTTCGACTCCAGCGCCTCGCCGACCGGGCTGGATGTCATGTCCGTCATCCTGGGCAGCTTCGGCGCGAAGTTGATCCCTCGACGGGACGGAACACTTGCCGCATTCGTGTTGCGCGCGCTGGCGCCGGGCGCGGTGCCCGTGATGACGTTGGATGCATCTGTCCTGGCCGGGCTGGTGCCGCGGGCGCTACCGGCCACTTTGGACCCGCCCCCGTTCCGGTCTCGGCTGCAATACGCGCGGAATTGGACGGTGCAAACCTCCGACATCAACATCGCCACGGCCACGGCGGACCAGCAGGCTTTCATGGCCGGGTCCGGCAAGATCGCCGCATGGTTCAGCGGCGCCATCCTGACCGCGTTTAAGCGTCCCAATGACCGCGGCCCGATCGCTGGCGCGCTGCTGATCGAGGCGGACGCGCAAGCCGCCGTGGACGCCGATGGCGCGCTGTTCGGGGTCCGCCGCCGCCTCTACGACGCGCCCGTGCCGATCGAGACCGCGCTCGCCCTGGATATCGGCGATGTGGTCCGGCTCCGGTACGCGATGGACGATCTTGCCTCGGGCGGGCTCGGGCAGGTTGTCGGGTACCAGTTCGACTCGTCCGATCCGCAAACTGTGTTGCAGGTGCTGGTGTAATGGGTAACACCGCGGTGGCGTTCAACAACGTGATCAAATTCGCGACGATCACAGCCGGATCGGCGGAAGTAAACCTGCCCATCGAGAACTTGCAGAACGATCTTGGGGCGGCATCCGCTGCGTGGCAGACGATGGCCGGGGTGAGGGCGTCTGCGGCCGGCGCGTACTTCACCGTCACACCGATCGGTCCGCAGACGTGGAGATGCTTCTGTCTGTGCCGGACGAACCTCACGGCGGCGGCGGTTGTTACAGTCTCGCTCTACAACAATCCATCGACACTGGTTTATACCGGAACCGCATCGGCAGTCGTGCCAGGGTATGGTCAGGCGATCCTCGATGCCGGGCAGGACTACGTCGCCGATTATTGCGTGATCGAGATCGACGATCCGGGTAATCCGGGTGGATTTGTGAACGTTCCGTTGGCTTACGCGGGCCCGGCGTGGCTGCCGCGAGTTCCAATGGCCTGGGCCAGCACCTTCGGGCGCAACCGCAAGACGGACGATTTCCGCACCATTGGCGGGCAACGATATCCAACCCCGAGATGGTCGGCTCGGTCCAGACAGGTTGTTCTGGACTGGATTGAGGGGGATGAAATATGGGCCGAAGCCGGGGAACTGGATCGCATCTCAGGGTTGGGCGGCAACGCTCTCATCATTCCAAACGTCCAGTCCGCGACAATATCCAATGAAGCAATATTCGGAATTATCGAGGTTGTGACCGCAATTTCTTATCAGGCCGGATACGCGGATTGCCACAGGTGGCAATTCGGGATTGAGGAACGCCTCTGATGCTAAAAGATTTCGTTCTCGAACTGGCGAACAATCCCGGCACATCCGCGACCGTCAATCTCGCCGGCGTACCGGTTGGATCAAGCCGGGTGACGTTTGGCTCAGTGTTCTCGACCGGTGCCGCGGTCTTTTATGTGATGGACGATGGCACGCAATTCGAATTGGGAGAGGGTGTTTTCACCGCCGGATCGCCGGACACACTGACGCGGACCACGGTCAGGACGAACAGCGCGGGAACCACGGCGCGGCTGAACTTTACTGGGTCCGTGCACGTCTATAACGCGTTGCCGTCGCTTCGGACCATCTATTACGACGGGACCGGCGGCCTCGCGTCCAACCTGATCCTGAACAACTCGATCGCCGTCGCCGGAAAAGAAACTGGCGGGACGCAACGATCGTTGTTGTTTGTTGATGGTTCCAACGCGCTAACAATGCAGGCCGCTGGGTCTGGATGGCGCGTGACCAACGCGGCGTTTACCGACAACAACCTGTTGATGGACGACTCTGGCAATCTGGTCGTGCGCGGGGCTCTTGACGCTCCCTCTGTCACTGCCAGCGGAGCCATATCAGGAGCGGCTCTAACGGCGAGCGGTGCCGCGACGTTGTCAAGCACTCTCGGCGTGTCCGGCGCGGTCACGCTGTCAAGCACGCTGAGCGTGGCCGATGATTTGATCGCTCTCGATCTTTTCGTTTCGAACAATCAAATGAGAGCCAACACGGTAAACACAGCCGCCGCGATGATTGTCCTGAGCTATTTTAGTGGCGTGGTCGGGTCTATTTCAACTGATGGCACCGCGACCGCGTATAATACGACGTCGGACTATCGCCTCAAAGTCACATTCGGCTTGTCCGATGGCACGCTCATCCTGTCGATCCCGATCTACGACGCGGAATTCAAGGCGTTGCCAGGCGTGCGCCGCCCCATGGCGCTCGCGCATGAGGTCGCTGAAGTGGCGCCATGGGCGGTTCGCGGCGAGAAAGATGTCGTCGACGGCGAAGGCGCGATCGTTCCGCAACAGGTTGATTACCCGTCGCTGATCCCGGCGATGATCGCCACGATTCAGAGGCTTGAGGCCCGCGTCGCCGCTCTCGAGGCCGCCTGACCGACCAACCCAGCACCTCCGGCCGGTTGACGCCGACCGGAGGCACCCCGGCCCGCGCGAGCGGGACAGCACCCCTGTCTGACCAGGGGCAAGGAGCACCATGCCACAGCTTGTGAGATATGCCTGTGAACCAGATCACAATCGCCATCCCGGCCGGGACCAATAATGCCGACATTGCCAATTCGGTTCGATCGAAGCATCAGTCTTGGTCAGGTCGTCACGTCAGTATCGACCGCGATTATCATGCTCTGGGTTGTGTTTGGTCAGGTCGCCAAGATTGGGATCAACGAAGGCGCCGTCAAAACCACGGAAGATACGATCAAGACGTTGCGGGTCGACCTCACGGCCCAGGTCTCGGCGATGAAACTCGAGATGACCGCGCAACTGGCGGGTGTTCAGACCATTCAGGCCGAGCAATTCCGCGCGCTCCGGGCGGACATCGCGAACTTGCCGCGGTTGAACGTAACGATAGAGCAGCAGGATCGCCGGCTGGAGCAGATGGATTCTCGGGCCAACGCCATGGCTGGCCGGGTGGAGGCGATCGAGAAGGCGAGTATTCAGAATGCCGCCGATATCGTCGGTGTGTTGCGCGAGATCGGACGGTTGCAGCGGGCGCCAAAATAATGCGGGTCCTGGCATTGGCCTTTCTCATGGCCCTGCCAGGATGCACGGCGGCTTCTCCGCAGGCGCCGGTTGCGCGTGTGCTGTCATTCAAAGCGACGGAATCGCGGTCCGCTTCACCGGCGCCCGTCATTGAGGATGCCGCCAAAGCCCAAAGCGACGCGACCGATTATTTCGCCACGAGGGATGATGCGACCGCGCAAGAGTTGTTCCGCGTCCTCGACCTGGGTTCGAAGATGCGGCGCGCGGTCGTGCGGCTACGGGCGCATCGGACGCCGGGCAATCTAGCGGCGGCACGGGCATCGGTCAGAGAGTTACGGGCGGCGATTAAGCGTTGAAAAGGAGACTGAAATGTACCTGATCCTGGTCGTGCTTGTCGTTCTGCTGCTCTTCGGCGGCGGTGGCTATTATGGCTACAATGCCGGTTGGGGCTCGCCACATTACCTCGGCGGCGGGTTGGGATTGGTCGTGCTTGTCTTGCTCGTCCTGCTGTTGATGAACCGCCTGTGACCGAATGGACCATCATCACGCTGAAGGAACACTTTGAGGCGCTGCGTTTGGCTGATCAGATCGCGCTCAAATTGCAGGCCGAAAAATACGAGGATCGCTTGATCAAGTTGAACGGCGAGCACGCGACGCTGGCTCAAATGAAAGACACTTACGTTCCGCGCGAGGTCTACGATCGGGATATGGATCGCGCCAGAAGCGAGCGCGGCGTGGCGCAATCCGCTGTAGAAAACGCCCGAGTCCAGATGGACATCGCCGCGACCGCGAATCGCCGTTCGACCGTGATCGCCATCTCCGGCGTCGCTATCGCCTTGGTCGGCTGGGTTATCACGATCGCGTTGCGTTTCGCGCCAGGAAATCCATGAGCACAACCCAAAGGACCCCACCCATGAAACAAACCCTCCTCCTCGCCTGCCTGACCGCGCTCGCCGCCTGCTCTGGCGCCGATCAGGCCAGCGTCGAGCGCGCTGTTGTCCAGGGGCAACTTTTCTGCGCCAAAGCCCAGGCCTCCGGACCGCTCGTGGTCGCCCTGGCGGATGCGGCCGGCGTGCCGATCAGCGTCACCGGGCGGACCGCCAGCGCTGTTGCCGCGGCATGCGCGGCCATTGGAGCAATCCCGGTGAGCCCGCCAGCCGCGCCCTCTCAGGCGCCGATCGTGGCCGCACCGGTGGTGCTGGCGCCGGTCAAGGTCTGACCAACCAAATTCCCGGAGCGATGTTCGATCGTTTCCGCGAATGGCTCGCAACCAAAAGGATCAACCTCATGGCCGAGCACCACTTCCACCTGCACATCGAGGGGTTGGGCGACGTCGTCCGGCTCCTGACGCGCATCTCTTGTCAACTCGAAACAATGGAGACCAAAATGGCCACGATCGACGACCTGAACACCGCGACCGACGCAATGACCGGCGTCATGACTTCCAACGACGCCAGGGTGGCCGCGCTGGCGACCGCCGTCAGTGACGCGGCCGCCGCGAACGCGACTGCTGACGCCGCCATGCAGGCGGAAATCAAGCGGCTGAGCGATCTGCTCGCGGCCGGTGGCGATCCGGCGGCATTGCAGGTCGTGGTGGATAAGCTGACCGCGATGTCCGCTGAGGGCGTGACCCAGGGTCAGGCGATCGACGATGCGACGACCGCACTGGCGGCTGCGTTTCCGAACCCCGCGCCGTAACTTTCGCCCAACCCTCACGATCGGCCGCCAGTCCTTCACCGGGCTGGCGGTCTTTTCGCGTTTGGAGAGTTCCGAAATATCCTTGACCCCACCACGAAATTCCCACACCATAAACCGTCGAAATGAACAGTGATCGGTAATCCCGTCACACGGAGCATGGCCATGTAACCGTTTCGGACTGCCAGTGCTGAAGGTTGAACCGCCCGGGGAGCGATCCTCTGGCGGTTTTCGTTTGTCTGGCGCAGTGGCGTGGGGTAGGGTGCGCGAGGTTGTGATCCGGACAACAGCCGCGTAGCTCAGAGAGAGCGCCTGGTCGTCCCGTCGAGGGATAAGACTTGGAGGCGGTCGGTGAAACTCCGGCCCGCGGCGTCCCTCGCGGCAACCGCACCTGACGGGTTCGACAGGGACACTATCGGCTGGCGGCCGCAGCCGGCCGTCCCCACATCCCCGTCTATGCCTCCCCGCCGCCCAATCTCCGAAGCACCCCCGCGGTCAAAGTGGCGGCCGCGCTGGCGGTAGTTCCAGGGTTGGGTGACGGATACGCGGCGGGCGGTGCTGAAGGTGGATGTGGTGGAGTGGGAGGCGTTGGAACCCGGCGCGGCTCCAGATGCGTGTTGAATCCGCCCTCACACGACGGGATGGGCCTCATCTGCGATCCGCCAATTTCCTCATCGGTTTTGTCACAGAGCCAACAACGACGTGGCTTTCTCCAGTCGAACAGGTGGTCGCGTGTCCTGGGCTTGCCCACGGCTTTCTCCTAATTTCCCCCATGCGCCCCTACCGCACCCTCGGCGAGATCGCCGCCGAACGCGCGATGCTGGACGTCGCGTATCAGGTCCGCGATGGTGGTGGATCATCTGCCATTGCGGATGCTCTTCGCTCCAGCCAGGCATCGATCTCGGCGGGGGCTTCGCTGCCATCTCGCAGCCAGCGGCGCACGGTGCCCTCGTCCCACCCGATCGCGACGGCGAATCCCCGCTGCGTCCAGTGCAACAGGGCCAGACACTCTCTTCGGCGCGTTGGGGTCATGGCGCTGATTGATCCTCCAAAAGCACCCACGCCACCGCCGTCTCCAGCCAGGGCAGCGCCATCTGCATCTCGCGGGTCAGCCTCAGGATGCCCGAGGCTATTGACACCGCCAGCCACGGCACCCCGCGCGGTCGGTGCAGCACGGTCTGCCTTGGCGCGAGACTTTCCGCGATCTCCCAGAATTGCTCGCTGGCACGTTCGTCGACGCACAGCATGCAAAACACAATCTCATCACCAAGCACGGATATCGTCCAGGTGTGACTGGTCGGGTGCGACGCCGTGATATCGACGCCCCACCCGTCCGGATGGCTGATGCCGTCAAGCAGATCGCGGACGATGATCATCGTCTCCTCGTCCAGATCGTCGCACCGGGCGATCGATGTCGCGCCGGTCGTGATCGTGATAAATTCCATGGCTGCGATCGGTGTCATCTCGTCGCGGCCAACAGGCGATCAATCATGGCGCTGGCCTCCGGCAGGGTCAGGGAGGCTGGCAGCGCCGCGCCGATATCCGTGCCCGTCACGCGACGCAGATGCACGATGTATGCCCTTTGCGCCCCTGTCGCACGGCGTTCCGCTCGCGGGGGGCGGGATGCAGCTCGCGGTTGCCTCGCCGTACGATTCACAACGGCCTCCCCGCCCAGGCGGAACTGCCAGCAGCGGCCCTTGTGCCAGGTCCAGATCGGCTCAGGCATGACAGGCGGAGCTCCATCTCGGCCGCCATCCGGGCGCAGCGTGGCGTCTTTGATCAGATGACTGTCCCGTCGGATCGCCGGCCCGTCCAGCATCGGACGCCACAGCCAGGTGACCAACCGGCCCGCGCCCGCCGCCGCGTGCAGGAATGGCTCGATCCGCTGCGCCAGGTCCCAGTCACGATTGGCGCTGACGATACCGAGTTGAGCCCCGGACAGCGGCGGATGGAGCGTGACCTGGATATCCCACGCCCCGTCCCGCCATGCCGCGGCCAGCGCGAGATCGTGCAGGTCCGGGATATGCTCGCCCTCAATTGGCGTAACGACCGCCGCCGAACTCTCGTATTCCCCGACCCGGATCGCGGGGTCCAGGCCGGTGCGTTCAACGCGTGTTTCGCCGGCCTCCACCGGATGGAGGCCGGCGAACCGCGTCGCGAGGCCCGCCGCGAGCGTGTCACGGCAAGCCAGGATCATGCGTGAGCCGACCGGGACCGCGAACTGGGCCATGGCTCAGCCCTCCGCTCGGTAAGCGGCACTGGCGGCGCTGTGAGCCGGGAGAGCCAGATAGGCGACTTCCTCAGCCTTGGTAGCGCGTCGGATTTTGTAGGGGTAGCTCACCAGGTGCCGGCGATATTCGGGATCCCACACACGGATGGAGGGGAGGATTTTGGTGACGACGCACGCGGCGACGTCCTCTCCCGCGACAGGGCTGCCGACATAGCGGATCATGCCTACTTCAACGGGCGCGTCGCTGTAGCGGGTGAAGTTGTTGGTGAACATGTTGGTGGGGGTCATCGGGATCATCCTCGGTTCGCCGGGGTCCGTTCCCTCGGCATGCACACATTATTCCGCAAAATGCGGAATGTGTCAATGACAAATACGTGGTGCGCGTAGACTTATTTCGGCCGAAACTGGGCGAGCGGATCGCGGCGGATTGTCCGAGGGTGGTCGAGAGGCCGCCGTGGCACGATCGGTGTGGGGTGGGTTTCGTGGGGTTGCGGGGGTGAGGCCACGTATCACCCGATGCCGCTGATCGCATCGACGCCAGGGTAGGTGTACGTTTTCAGCGTCCCATCGGCCAATTTTCGCCGGACGGTCCGGGTGTGCTTGTAAAGGGCGCGGGGGATGGGCTGCGGACCAAGGATGCCCGGCGATAGATTGGGCGTGCGCTCGCCATCCAATTTTTCCCAGGCATTCAGCGCGAGATCGGGGACCATTTCCCGGCTTACGAGGTGAATATCGCCATAGATGACCGGCGACTCCTGGACGATCCCCGCCACCTCGCGGGAGGTCAGCACGAAGCATTTGGCCGTGTCCATCGACACCAGAACGTAATACTCGACGCGGTGTATCTGAGATTTACGAACCTGCCACTTCATGACGTTCCGGCATGTCTTGACCTCTATGCTGATTTTCCGGTCGCCGACGGAGGCCCAAATATCCCCAAGCGGGGATCGCTCCAACGTGAGAGCGAACTCGATCTTTCTCCTGGCCAGATGAAAAATCACAAGGCCCATTCCACCCCGCTCCGTCAGGTGACGAACCTCGCGCCTTTCGGACATTACCAGCCTCATTTGTATTTTTTCGCAACCATACAACGGCATGGCCAATCAGAATCTTCGCATCGTAACCCATTGAAAAATAAAAAGAAAGCCTTTAGTGATGATCAAATCCATCATAGTCCTGGACTAAGACTTTCCCTGTTTTTTGTTAATTGTAAGCGGGACAATTCTCGGCAACAGGGAAATGGCCGTCGCGTTGAGCCGTTTCTGATCCGCCGACCGGGTGTAATGGGCCACCATGCCGAGGGTTTTCTGCCCGGTGCCGGACTGGATCTGATGCGTCGACGCGCCTTCGTCGGCCAGGGTCGCGGCGAACATTTTCCGGAGCCCGTGCACGTTTAGGCCGGGAGGCAATCCGATCCGCTGAAGCTCACGCGGCATGGCACCGGACAGGGATCGGAGGTTCCACGGTCTGCCATATTGATTGGCGAGAATCGTCAGGGTCCGGGCCTCGGCTTTCCATGCGTCCAATTCGAGGCGCAGTTCGGGGTGCGCCGTGATCACCAGGACGGCAGCCGTTTTTTGCTGCGTAAGGCTGATCGTATGCCCATCGTACGCGGCCCACGTCATGGCGCACAGATCTCCACGCCGCTGTCCGGTGTAGGCCCCCAGGACGACAACTCGCCGTAGGTGCTCAGGTAGGCCGGCGAGCGCGTGGGCCGCCTGCTCTGGCGTCCAGGCCGGTAGCGAACCGCCTGGACGTTTGGGTATCCGGTGCACCGGGGTCCGCTCGATCCATTCCCGATCCACGGCCCAGCCAAAGACAGCGCTGGCGGTGCGGATGAATCCGGTTGCGGCGCCGTTGCCTCGGTTGCGGGCAATCGCGTCCTGAACGTCAAGCAATTCGCGGCGAGTGACCCTTCCGACGATCGCGTTGCCCATGTCTTCCAGATCATTCAGGTAGACGCCATACGTGGCCCGGGTCGCTGGCGCCAAACTCTCCCAGGCCTGCGATCCCCGGTACGCATCGAGGAGCGCCTGAACGCTGTCGGCGGCATTTTTGGGTGGTCTCGGCTTGTAGGCTGGGTATCGGTATTCCCGAGTCGTTCCATCAGCCAGCGGCCTCTTGACGACGCGATCGGCCTTTTTCTTCGATTTTCTGGACCAGGCCATTGACCGCCTCCCGGGTGACGTCCAACGCTGTTTCGGGGTTCATCGCTCTGTCAAGCGTCTCCGAATTCCACCGCGGGGACCGTTCGCCGAGATGGTAGGATGGGCGCGGGAACTTGCCGGACCGCACGAGCGCCAGGAAACGGGCCTCAGACAGGTCCAGGTGCTCGGCTGACCGGCGGGCGTCACGCCAGGGCATCCGAACCCCCAACCAGCGCCAACTCCTCACCGCGATCCAAAACCGTCTTTGTCGATGAGTTATAAGTTTCGAATGGTGTGTATTTCCAGAATCTCCCGTTGACCCAGCGTTGCACCGCGCGAAGCTTGCTTTCCGTCCAGTCGAAGCGCACGTGAGGCTTCTTTATCAGAGCGTTTAATTTCATGAACGGTTGAGCGTATGGCTCCCCACCCCAATCTATGACCTCTTGAATTCTCTCCATGCACGCTTGGAATGGCTCATTCCCAATCATGGTGTAGACCTGGATTTTACGTGCCGGGACCTGATAAAGTTTCAACATGGTGAATACCCGTTCAACGTGCTCGCGATCGGCGGCGTCATCATGTGCGAAGCGCCATGGCCCTCGATTGATGGGCCGCCATCTCTCAAAAACTTCAGCGTCAAACGTTCTTGGTTCAAATCCTGAGTTCGCATCCAGAAGAGGAACATCGAACCCCCGATAGCGATCAATGATGTATTGTTGATAATCAGCGGGAAGTCCGGACAGATTATTGTCACAAAGAACCGGTCTCGGTGTAAAATCTGGCAGCATCGTGAAATTTAACCCCTCCATTTTCGGCACGATGCAATGCCAACACCCGACCGGACAGCCACGACTTGCGAAAACCGCTTGCGGATTGTGGTGTGTGACGGCATCCGGGATATCGCCACAATCCGCAAGCG
>Ga0193753_10000337_pt1 | contig 46577 bp, 46 predicted proteins | sample H1c2metaG_FD_144925 | JGI IMG/M metagenome (GOLD analysis project Ga0193753, IMG submission 144925) | Soil microbial communities from a riparian zone of the East river system, Colorado, United States - H1c2 | ecosystem: Environmental > Terrestrial > Soil > Riparian zone | place: USA: East...
CCCGCCTGGTGCGGCGCGCTCGCCGCACCAGGCGGGGACCGATCAGCCGCAGAAGCCGGCGGCCGCGCCGCCCAAGCCGGCCGGCGCCTCGCCGTCGGGTGACCAGGGCAGCCCGGCCAAGCCGGCTGCGCCAGCCGGAGACAAGGGCAGCCCGGCCAAGCCGGCCGCGCCAGCCGGAGACAAGGGCGGACCGGCCAGGCCGGCCGCGCCAGCCGGCGCCGCGCCAGCCGCGGGCGGCAGCGCCCCCGCGGGCGACCCGGGCGACCCGGGCAGCGCGGGCGAGGACACCGCCGACGAGGACGACGACGGCGGAGCGTCCACGCCGGCCGCCTTGCCCGACCCGACCACCGCCAAGACCAAGGAGTTCCCGATCGGCAAGGGCGGCAAGGCGCTGATCGAGAACCTCGCCCACCTCCACGCGCTGCGCGACCTCGGCGTCCTCACCGACAAGCAGAAGGAGGAGTACGACCTGACCGACAGCAAGGAGAACCTGACCGTCTTCTTCAAGGGCGGAAAGCAGCACTCCTTGATCATCGGCTCTCGCGTGTTCGGCGCGGGCGACCGCTACGTCCTCAACTCGGAGACCGGCAAGGGCTACGTCCTGTCGAACTCCGAGATCATGCGCCACGTCGACGGAGCCGAGTCGTCACTCGGCCTGAAGGGTCTGCACGAGTTCCAGGACGAGATCCAGCAGGACTCGCCGGGCACCCCGGACGACCCGAACCTGCCCAAGGCGAAGCGCGACCGCTACCCGAACGTGGCCAGCGTCGAGGTCGAGACGCCGAGCGGCTCCCGCTCGCTGGTGCGCTACGAGGAGCCCGATCCGGGCAGCGGCAACACCATCATCGGCTGGGCCGACAAGAACAAGCCGAAGGAGGCCGACGTGACCTTCGGCAACCTCCTGGCCCAGATCGAGCGCATCCGCCCGCTCGACTACGACACCAGCCTGGACCCGTCCACGCTGACCAAGGTGATGACGCTCCGCTACGTCACCTCGGGCGGCAAGCCGGTCGGGACGTTCGAGCTCTACAAGAAGGAAGCGGCGGTCACCCCGGAGCTCGAGCCGTCCGAGGAGTCGAAGAAGGGCAACGAGGCCGAGTACTACGTGAAGACCGAGCTGACCCGCGTGCTCGGCAAGGTCGGCCGTATGACGGCCGAGCGGATCGCCGACGACCTGCCGCAGCTGTTCGGCGCGCCGCCCAAGGCCAGGGAGCCGCGCAAGGTGCTCCACGAGCCCGGCGCGGTGCCGGAGGCAGATCCTGGCAAGACCGCTCCGAAGCCCGGCGCGGACAACCACGCGCCGCCCGCGCCGGACAAAACGGTGCCCGGGAAGACCAACGACAAGTCCGCGGGATCCAAACCGAACCCAACCGAGGGGAATAAATAGGGAAGTTTCCCTGTCCCACAGATCATGACAAGCACCGTGAAACTCCTGATGACGGCGGTGGTCGGGGCCGCCGTCATCAGCGCCGGATCGAGCGGCACGCTCAGCCCCCCCGCCGCTCATGCCGGCTCCCCGCTCACCGACGGCTCCATCGCGGATGTGGCCGAGCGGGTGACGCCCAGCGTCGTCAACGTCTCGACCACGACGATCATCACCAAGGCCACCTCGCCGTTCGAGAACGACCCGTTCTTCGACGAGTACTCGCGCGGCGAGGGGCGCGGCCGCGAGCGATACGGTCAGAGCCTCGGCTCCGGCGTCATCGTGTCGTCCAAGGGCCTCATCCTGACCAACAACCACGTCATCGCCAACGCCCGCGACATCAAGGTGTCGCTGTCCGACGGGCGCGACGTGATGGCGACCGTGGTCGGGGCCGACCCGAAGAGCGATCTGGCCGTCCTCAAGCTGAAGACGGCGATCCCCAACCTCAGGCCGCTGCCGTTCGGCGACTCCGACAAGCTGCGCCTCGGCGACGTGGTCATCGCGGTCGGCGATCCGTTCGGCGTCGGCCAGACGGTGACCATGGGGATCGTGTCGGCCAAGGGCCGGGCCAACATGGGCATCGTCGACTACGAGGACTTCATCCAGACCGACGCGGCCATCAACCCGGGCAACTCGGGCGGCGCCCTCATCAACCTGCGCGGCGAGCTGGTCGGAATCAACACCGCCATCCTGTCGCGCACCGGCGGCTACCAGGGCATCGGCTTCGCGATCCCGGTCGGCATGGCCCGGCCGATCATGGAGAGCCTGATCACGAAGGGCAAGGTGATCCGCGGCTGGCTCGGCGTGTCGATCCAGGACGTGACCCGCGATCTGTCCGACACCGTCGGCCTCGGCACCGAGCGCGGCGTGGTCATCGCCGGCGTGGTCGACGGCGGTCCGGCCGCCAAGGGCGGGCTGCGCAGCGGCGACGTGGTGGTCCGCATCAACAACCGCGCGGTCGAGAAGGTCGGGAACCTGCGCAACGCGGTCGCCGCCGCCAGCGTGGGCAAGCCGATCCAGGTCGAGGTGGTGCGCGGCGGCAAGCACCAGACCCTGTCGGTGGTGCTGGGCGAGGCGCCCAAGGAGACCGAGCCCAGCATCGACCCATCGGGTGGTGGCGAAGAGGTCAGCGGCTCCCGGCTCGGCGTGCGGGTCACGCCGGTCGACGGCGCGGCGAGGCGCAAGTACGACATCCCGCGCCAGGTGACCCACGGCGTGGTCGTGACCGGGGTGGGCCGGGGCGGCATGGCCGCGGGGATCGGGCTCCAGCCGGGCGACGTCATCCTGCAGGTCAACCGCACCGCGGTGCGCTCGGCCAAGCAGCTCGAGGACGCCTACCGGAGCGCGCGCGGCAAGGTGGCGCTGCTCGTCTACCACGAGGGCAGGACCGTCTACGTGCTGGTCACGAAGTAGCAAGCCGCTGGCGACCAACCAGAACCAACGAACCAACGACTCGACGGCGCGCCCCGCGGCGCGCCGTTCTTCGTTTCGGCCCGGCCTGCCCGGTGGCCCGGGCAGGGATCAGGCGGTGCCCCCATACTCGGCCCGGTGATCGACGTCCGGATCGCGCTGGCGCTGGCCGCGGTGGCCGCCGCGCTGCTCGCCCTCGTCCTCCTGTCCCTGGTGCGGAGGTGGCGGAGCTGGCGGGCAGGAGTCCTGGCCCGCCGACGCGGCGCGCGCGCCGTGCGCGGCGAGCGCGACGCCGAGCGCCTCCTCGAGCGGCTCGGCTACGAAGTGGTCGACCGGCAGGTCTGCATCGAGTGGGCGATCGCCTGCGACGGCGAGGACCACCTCGTCGAGCTGCGCGCCGATCTCCTCGTCGAGCGCGACGGCCAGCGCTACGTGGCCGAGGTCAAGACCGGCCTCATGGCCCCCCTCCTCACCAACCCGGCCACGCGCCGTCAGCTACTCGAGTACTGCGTCGCCTACCAGGTGGACTCGGTGCTGCTGGTCGACGTCGAGATGCAGAGAGTGCGCGAGGTCAGCTTCCCGCTCTGACGCGAGGAAGGGCCCGACAGGCACCCGGCGACCAAGGCCGGTCGCGCGGCTGCACGCGAGCGCGGGTGCACGCGATGACGCGACGAAGAAGCTCGACCTCGCGGCGGGCCCGCGGCTCCGTCACCGACGGCGTCCCCGGCGCTGGCCGCCGTTCGCCCTTCGGGCCTTTGGGTTCGCCGTTCTCGGTCGCCGACGATCGAATGGCGCGGCGTGGCCTGAAGAGGCTCACCTCACGGCGACTCGCGGTCCCGTCACCGACGGCGTCCCGTGGGGCTGGCCGCCGTCCGCCCTTCGGGCCTTTGGGTTCGCCGTTCCCGGTCGCCGACGATCGGTGGCGCGGCGTGGCCTGGCACTGTTCCGCCACCGATCAGCGCGGTGTCAGGCGCGCCGGCACCGTGTGTGATCGAGTGGGAGCGCGCGGGTCGCCGACCGCGCCGACCTGCGAGATGACACGCGGATCGGCGCGCGCGCGAGTCGCCGCAGGTGGCGGCGGCAGGGCACGCTGCTTGCTCTCGATCGGCGCCGGAATCCGGCCATGACCGCTCTCGAGATCGCCTGCCGCGCCCTCATCGCCGTGGTGTTCGGCAGCGCCGCTGCGACCAGGTCGGGCCGGCCCGCGTTCGCCGACTTCTGGCGCACGCTGCCTGACCTCGGGGTGTCGGGCGCGCTGGCCGCGACGCCGGTGGCCAGCGCGATCGTCGCCGCCGAGGCGTCGGTGGCCGGGCTGGCACTCGCTGCGCCCCCGCGCGCCTCCGTGCTGTCCGCGCGGTCGCGTCGATGACCGGCTGGATCGCGCTCGCGGCGGTGGCCGGGCTCGCCACCGTCGGCCGGCTGGTCGGCGCCTGGCGCGCGCGTCGCCGCTGGTTGCGCGTGACCATGCTCGGCGACGGCATGGCGCCGACCTACCGCGACGGCGAGCTCTTGCTCGCCCGCCGGCTGCCGAAGCCGCGCCGGGGATCGCGGCCGCGTCTCGCGCGCCGCGACGTGGTCGTCTTCCGCCCGCCCAGCGCGCTCAGCTTCCAGCTCGAGTCATCGGACCTTCCGGTGCGCGTGATGCGCGTGGTCGCCACCGGCGGAGACCCGCTGCCGGAGCCGGCCGGCGGCGCGAGCCGGGTCCCCTCGCACAAGCTGCTGGTGGCCGGCGACAACCCGGACGCGGCGGGACAGCCCGACCTCATCGACGCCGAGGATGTGATCGCGCTGGTCGGCGAATCGCCGACCGACCTGGAAGGGTGACGCGCCGGCCGGCCCATCCTTCGGGCGCTGGGGCGCGCTGTGGCGCAGTCGCTCGCCCCGCCGTCAGCAAGGTGCCCGATTCGGGGTCATACTCCTCTGGTCGGCCACTTGCACCCCTGGGGGCACAATGCGCTGGGATCGAGGACACAACAGCCCGAACGTGGAGGACCACCGCGGCGAGGGCGGCGGTGGTGGGATGGGCGGGCTCGGCCTGCTCCTGCCGCTGGCTGGACGGTTCGGCTGGAAGGGCATCCTCATCGCCCTCGTCGTCCTGGGCCTGCTCCGCTACGGCAACTGCGGAGGGGCCATGTGCTCCGGCGGCGCCGCCGACGACGGCGAGCGTCGACCGGGCGCGACCTCCGGCGCCGGCGCCAAGAAGAGCGACGACGAGCTGTTCCGCTTCGTCGGCTTCGTGCTCGACGACGCCCAGGCCTTCTGGCAAGAGGAGTTCAAGGGCGCCGGCGAGCGGTACCGCAACGCGCGGCTCTCGGTCTTCACCGACTCGGTCCGCTCCGGCTGCGGCAACGCCTCGTCCGCGGTGGGCCCGTTCTACTGCCCGGTCGACCAGAAGGTCTACATCGATCTCTCGTTCTACCGGGAGCTGCAGCGCCGCTTCGGCGCACCGGGCGATTTCGCTCAGGCGTACGTGATCGCGCACGAGATCGGTCACCACGTCCAGCGCCTCCGCGGCGTGCTCGGCGGCGACGAGGGCAACAAGGGATCGATCAAGACCGAGCTGCAGGCCGACTGCCTGGCGGGCGTCTGGGCCAAGTCGGCCGAGAAGCGCAACATGCTCGAAGCCGGTGATCTCAGCGAGGGAATGACCGCGGCCGCCGCCGTCGGTGACGACGCGATCCAGAAGAAGAGCGGCGGCGAGATCACCCCCGAGACGTGGACCCATGGCTCGTCGGATCAGCGCCAGGCCGCGTTCCAGCGCGGCTACGACGGGGGCCGCATGAAGTCGTGCGGGTTGTGACCGGCTGGCACGAGACGTGAAGGATCGTGCAGTCATGATGGATCCAACGACTGCACGAACCCTCATCAAGCCGCACATGGCGGTTGTCTGCTCGAACAACGGTCAGTTTGCGACCGTCGATCACCTCGAGGGCGACGCCACGATCAAGCTCACCCGTGACTCCACCGGCGAGCACCACTACATCCCGATCGACTGGGTGGCCAGCGTGGACGACAAGGTCCACATCGATCGCCCCGGCAAGCAGGCGATGCAGGAGTGGTCGACCAGGCCGCCGCAGGGCGAGCCGAAGGGCAGCCGCGCATGACCAGCACCGACAAGACCCGCGGGCGGCCGCTCGCCGAACGGGTCGAGGTGCGCGTGGCCGAGCTGCAGCAGGCCCTGACCGACGCCGACCCCGCCGACGACCGCATCCGCGGCGACATCGAGCTGGCGCTCGCCACCGCGACGTCGCTGACCACCGGCGACGTGAGCCACCCGTCGGACGCGGTCGGCGCGCAGATGAACGACTGGCTGGAGCGCAACAAGCACATCGGCATCAAGGCGTCGACGCCTCGTCCGCCCAGGCCGGCCAAGGACGGCGCCAGCGACGCCAAGGAGACGGCGGCCGCGAGTGACGTCGATGCCGCCGACGACGTCGAGGACGCCAGGGCCGCCGCCGAGGCCAAGCCCGGCAAGGACGACAAGGACCGGGTCGCCAAGGACGCCGGCAAGGACGCCGTCAAGGCGTCTCCCTCCGGCTGAAACACCGCCCGGGCGGCGCGCTGCAGGTCTCTGACCGCGCGCGCCGCTGCCCGGGCGAGTGCACGGGTCAGGTCAGGGCGGCGGCGCGACCGCGGCGAAGTCGATGAAGCCGCGGAGCGGCTCGGTCGCGAGCAGACGCACGCGCACCGGATCGCCCACGTCGAGGCCGCCTTCGCCCGACACCACGCGTCCCTCGGCGGGCGGGTGGATCAGGCGCACGAACGTGCCCTTGCCGGTCGCGCCGGTCACGATGGCGTCGAACGTCTCGCCGACGCGCGACGAGAGCAGCACCGCGGCGCCCACCTTGCGCATCGTGCGCTCCACCTTGCGGGCGGCGTCCTCGCGCTCGGTGCAGCGCGCCGCGATGGCGACCAGCTCGTCGTCGGTGTAGGGCGTCGGCGCGGCGGCGGCGGCAGCGAGCAGCAGGCGCTGGGTGACCAGGTCGGCGTAGCGCCGGTTGGGCGCGGTCGAGTGGGCGTAGTCCTCGACCGCGAGGCCGAAGTGGCCCTGGTCGGGCTCGGCCGCGCGCTGGACCGCGTACTCGCCGGGCCCGAGCAGCTTCACCACCGACAGCGACAGATCCGGGTAGCGGGCCGGGTCGGCCCGGCGGCGCTCGGCCAGGAAGCCAGCCAGGGCCGGCGCGCTCGGCTCGGCGGGCAGCTCGGCGCCGAGCTCGCGGGCCAGCTCGACGATGCGCGGCCAGCGCCTGGGCGCGCGCACCACCCGGCGGATCGACGCGAAGCCGCGCGCCTCCAGGTAGCGCGCGGTGGCGCCGTTGGCCGCGATCATGAGGTCCTCGACCAGCTCGCGGGCGCGATTCTTGTGCGCGACCTCGAGGTCCACGATCTCGCCGTCGCGGGCGACCGGGCGCGCCTCGATCGTCTCCAGCTCGAGCGCGCCGCGCTCGAACCGGCGCCGGCGCAGGCGCTGAGCGGCCTGGTCGTGCAGGCGGACCTGATCGGCGATCTCGGCCGGGTGCTCGCCCAGCCGCCGGTTCGCCCCCGCCTCGAGCCAGGCGCCGACCGCGTCGTAGGTGAGCTTGGCCCGGTTGCGCACGCGGGCGGAGTAGATGCGGGTGGCGCCGTCATCGAGCGAGCCGTCGGCGAGGACCACCATCTCGGTGACCACCGCCAGCCGATCCTCGCCCTCGAGCAGGGAGGTGCGCCCGGTCGACAGCGCCTCGGGCAGCATCGGGAACACGCGGATGCCGGTGTAGAGCGAGGTCGTGTTGTGCGCGGCGAGCTGGTCGATCGGCGAGCCGCGCGGCACCAGCGCGTCGACGTCGGCGATCGCGATGAGGACCCGGATGCGGTCGCCGTCCATACGCTCGGCCACCTCGATCTGATCGAGGTCGCGCGACTCGTCGTTGTCGATCGACGACCACGGCCGGTCGCGCAGGTCGACCCCGCCGCGGTCCGGATCGGCAGACGGGATGGTGCGGTCGGCGTCGGCGGGCAGGTCGACCCGGAACCCGTTCTGCTCCACCACCTGGCGCGCCACCTCGACCAGATCGATCGCCTTGTCGGCCTTGCTCATCGTCGGTCACGATGCGACGGAACCGCCGCACCGTCAACGCGCTCCGTCGTGGTCGAGGCGACCCGACGCCTCGATCGATCAGGGACCGGCGTCCCTGACGCCGGTGGTTCCCTTGCCCTCCATGTCGGTGCCGGATCCGGTCGACTTCGAGGTGGTCGAGTCGTCGCCGGCCGAGCCGGACTTGCGACCGCTCGTGCTCTTGCGGCCGGAGGCGGTGCCCTTGCCGGTCGTGTCCGAGCCCGCGCCGGACGCAGTCGACGCGGTGCCGCTCGGCGCGCCCGGGGAGCCGGCCGCCTGGCCCTCCGTCGCGGTGCCCTGGCCGGTCGAGTCGGTGCCCGAGCCAGTCGATTCCGACGGCGACTTCGCGCCAGTGCCGGCAGCGCCGCCGGCTGCGCTGCCACTCTCGCTGCCGCTCGGCGCGACCCCGCCGGCGCCGGTCTCGATGGTCGCGGCCGAGCCGGAGCCCGCGCCGCCGGTCGAGTCCGCGCCGGCTGCCCCGGTGGTCCCCGTGGCCGGCGCGGTGGTGTCCGCGCCGGTCGCTCCCGCGGAGCCGGTGGCGGCTGGATCGACCGACCCCGGCGCGGGGGTGGCCGTGTCGTCGACCGTGTTGGCCTTGTCGCGCTTGCATCCGACGATCGCGAGCGCCAGCGATGCCACCAGCATCCATCTTTCGAATTTCATGACTGGCAGTCTGCTACGCGCATACCGCTCGTCAAGCCGATTGCTGGCGCCACCTGCTGGCACCACCGACGAGAGCCGATCGCGGTGAGCGCCGCGGCACGGCGGGCGCACGCACGGTCGCTCGCGCTCGTTCCGCATCGACCGCGCGGGCGAGACCGGCGTCTGCCCGCGCGTCGACCGCTCAGCCCTTCTTGCTGTTCTTGCTGATCGTCTCGCGCAGCTTCTGCTCCTCGGCGCGCATCTCGCCGGTCGGATCGCTGGCCGCGAAATCCTCCGTCTCGAACACCTGCCGGATCTCGAGCTCGCCGTCCTCGAACGGGACCCGCTTGGCCCACGAGATCGCCTCCTCCTTCGACTTGACCTGGATGATCCAGAAGCCGGCGATGAGCTCCTTGGCCTCGGTGAACGGACCGTCGGTGACGGTCGGCTTGCGCGCCTTGAACGCCACCCTGGCGCCCTTCGAGCTCGCCTGCAGCCCCTCGCCCGCGAGCATGATGCCGGCCTTGGCCAGCTCCTCGTTGAACTTCCCCATCTCGGCCAGCGCGTCGCCGCTGGGAAGCTGACCTGACTCGGACTCCTTGTTCGCCTTGACAATCATCATGAAGCGCATCGTCGTTTCTCCTTTTGGGTCTCTGTGGGGGCGACGAACCGGGCCCCCCCGGATCGACATGGCTCGATCTGTTTTTTTCACCGGGCCAACCCTGCGAAACCGCGAGGCATCGCGGTGGCGCTACACTGAAGCACATGCTTGACCAACCCGCCGCCCTCGACCGCGGCCTGGTCCGGTCGGCCGGGAAGTCGATTACCGCCCGCCGGACAAGCTGGAAGCGCCGCCTCGACCGGCCCGGCGAGCTGCTGGCCGCGCCGGTCGAGCCGGACCGGCGCCGGAGATGAGCGCGCCGGGTCGGTCGTCGCACGCAGCCGCCGGCTCGCTCCGGGGCGAGTCGCCGACCAGCTCCATCAGCTCGAGCGCGTTCCCCACCGCCGCGCCCTCGGCGTCGTTGTCGAAGTAGACGTGCACGTCGCGCCCCTCGGCCCGCCAGGTGGTCACGCGCTCGGCCCAGCGCCGGAGGTGCGCGTGCGAGTAGCTCGAGGCGTACTTGCGCGTGTGGCCGTGCAGGCGGACGTAGACCAGGTCGGTGGTGGCCTCGAGCCACATCGGAAAATCGGGCGCGCTCCCGATGCACACCGCCGTGCGCGCCTCGCCGAGCAGCGCGGCGACCTCGTCGGTGAACCACGAGCGGTGGCGGAGCTCGATCGCGTGGCGCACCTCCGGCCAGCGGGCCAGGGTGGCCAGGAACGAGCGCAGCCGGACCAGGTCGCACTCGAGGTTGGCCGGCAGCTGCCAGACCACCGCGGCCAGCTTGTCGCCCATGGCCATGGCCGGCCGGCGCAGGCGGTCGACCGAGCGAGCGACCCCGCGCAGTCGCTTGTAGTGGGTGATGAACCGGTGCCCCTTGATCGCGAACCGGAAGCCCGCCGGCGTCTGGTCCGCCCACCGCCGGAACGTCTCGGCGCTCTGCTGCCCGTAGAACGTGCCGTTGATCTCGAGCGCGCTGAACACGCGCGACGCGCGGGCGAGCCAGCGAGATCGCGGCACCCCGCGATACAACAGCGGCGCCCAGCCGGCGTAGCTCCAGCCGGAGGTGCCGATGTGAACGCGGCCACTCGCCATCCTCCCAGTATGGGTGGCCGAATCCGCGTCGCAAAGCGCGCCCCCGGCTCGCGGAATGTCCGCCACCGCAGTCGACTGGCGGCGCGGTGAAGGGCAAGCCGCCGGACGCGCCGCCCACCGCGCCGGGCGAGGCCGAGCGCTTCCTCCTCGAGTTCCACGCCCGCCGCCCCGGCGCCACGGCGCGCGCATTCGGACGCGGGCGGATCGCCGACGGCCGCTCCACCTACGAGCTCCTCGCCGATCTGCCCGCCGTGGGCCAGCGCGTGCTCGACCTCGGCTGCGGCGACGGGCTCCTGCTCGAGCTCCTGATCGCGCGCGGTCACGCGCCGGGCGCGCTGGCCGGCATCGACCTCTCGCCGGATGAGCTGGCCGCCGCGCGCCGCCGCCCCGCCCTGGCCGAGGTCGCGCTGACATGCGAGGCGGCCCAGGCTCTGTCGGCGCCGGACCGCGCGCACGGCGCGGTGCTCTCGCACCTGGCCTTCATGTTGATGACCGACCTCGACCGTGTGCTGGCCGAGGTCGCGCGCGTCCTGACACCGGGCGGCCTCTTCGCGACGATCGTCGGCGGCGGACCGGGCCCCGGCGACGCCTTCGAGCGCTTCCTCGAGCTCCTCGCCGCGGCCACCGCCGACCTCGGCCACCGCGCCCCGCGCCTCGGCGACCGCCGCGCGCGCGACGCGATCGGGCTGTCCCCGCTGCTCCACGCGGCCGGCTTCGATCGCATCGAGGAGGACGCGCTCGCCGTGCGCCTCGACGGCACCGCCGACCAGGTATGGGACGGGCTCGCCTCCGCCTACGAGCTCGCGGTCGTGCCCGACGATCGGATCGCCGCGCTGCGCGCGCGCTTCCTGGCCGAGGCCGCGCCGCTGGCCGATCCCGCCGGCGCCGTCCCGTGCACCATGCGTGTCCGCTGCATCCGCGCCCGCCGCGCGGATTGACGCTCGGCTCACCAGATCAGTCGTCGGCCAGACCATGGCCTCGACTGGCCGTTCGGGCCGCCCTCGGCTACGGTCCGGCATGGCCCGGCCGAGCGGAAGCGCGCTCCTGCCGCTCCACGGCGGTCGCGTGCCGGCGTGGCTGGCCGGGCGCATGGCGCGCCTGGGCCGCGTCATCACCGAGGCGATCGCGCTCGAGTACGGCGTCGACGAGGTCCTCCGCCGCCTCGCCCATCCGTTCTGGTTCCAGTCGCTCGGCGCCGTCATGGGCATGGACTGGCACTCGTCGGGCATCACCACCAGCGTGCTCGGCGCGCTCAAGCGTGGCCTCGAGCCGGTCGCCGGCGAGCTCGGGCTCCACGTGTGCGGCGGCCGCGGCAACGCCTCGCGCCGCACCCCGGGTGAGCTGGTCGCGATCGGCGAGCGGACCGGGATCGACGGCGCCGGGCTGGCCCGCACCAGCCGGCTGGTCGCCAAGGTGGACAGCGCCGCGGTCCAGGATGGCTTCGCCCTCTACCTGCACGGCTTCGTGGTGAGCGCGGCCGGCCGGTGGACCGTGGTGCAGCAGGGCATGAGCCCGGGCCAGCGGATGGCGCGCCGCTATCACTGGCTGTCCGAGGGGCTGGAGAGCTTCGTCGATCGGCCCCACGCGGCGGTCGACGGGCCGCCGGCCGGGACGATCCTCAACATGACCGATCGCGGCGCGGCCCCCTCGCGCGCGGTCCAGCTCGACCTCGTCGCCGGCGGCCCGGATCGCGTCTTGCGCGCGCTCGTCGACGCGCGCGGGCAGCCGCAGCCGCAGCTCACCATGCCCGGCCACCACGCGGTCGGCGCCGCCGACGTCTCGCTGCGCCGGCTCCACGCGTCCCTGCGCGCCGCCGCCGAGGTCGGCCCGCGCGCGTACGAGGACCTCCTCCTCGTGCCCGGGGTCGGCGCGCGCACCGTCGAGTCGCTGGCGCTGGTCGCCGAGGTCATCCACGGCGCGCCGGCGCGCTTCTCCGACCCGGCCCGGTTCTCCTACGCGCACGGCGGCAAGGACGGCAGCCCGTTCCCGGTGCCCCTCGCGGTCTACGACCGGACCATCGCGGTGATGCGCGACGCGGTCGGCCGCGCTCGCCTCGGCCAGGATGACCGCATGGCGGCGCTGCGCGAGCTCGACCGGCAGAGCCGCGCGCTCGAGGGGACGCTCACCGGCCCCTCGCTCGCCGATCTGTTCGCCCGCGAGCGGGGTCGCGCCGCGGAGCTCGGCGGCCGCACCGTCCTCGACGACCGCCGGGCTCGACCGAGCTCGCGCTCGACATCGACCTCGACCTCGAGCGCACCCGCGCCGGTCCCGGCTCAGCTCGGCCTGCCCGGCATGTCGTCTCCGACGGTCGCGCCCACGAACGGCGCCAGGCCCCGTCGAGGCTGAAGCGGATCCTCCGCTCCGCCGTCGCCACCACCGAGTTGCCGGTGCGCGAGCGACACACGCGGTCGATATACCACCGCGGCGCACATGTCGATCGCAGCGCCACCGATCCATGCCAACGGACATTCGTGTACGCCCCGTTGTATGGTCCCGCCATGAAGAGCGCGGCAATGGCAGCGGTCTGCGTGGCGGCACTCGGTCTGGTGGCTCTTCGCTCGTGCCGCGGGGACGACACACGATCCTCGTTCGCCGCGACCGCGCGCGCCTGCACCGACGCCAGCACCGAGCTCTCGTGCCCGCGGCCGATCTTCACGGTCGACGATCTGGCCGCGAGCCTGCGCTACTACCGCGACGCGCTCGGCTTCCGGATCGACTGGACCCACGGCGACCCGGCCGACTTCGCGTCGGTCAGTCGCGGCCAGGCGAACCTGTTCCTGTGCCAGCGCTGCCAGGGGCACCCGGGCGCGTGGTCGATGATGTTCACCCCCGACGTCGATCGGCTGCACGAGGAGCTGCGCCGCCGCGGCGCCGACATCAGGACGGCCCCGACCGACATGCCCTGGGGCCTGCGCGAGATGAACGTCGCCGACCCGGACGGCAACGTCCTGCGCATCGGCACCGGCATCGACGACGACGACTGATCACTTCGCGGAGGCGGCGAGCGCCTTGTCGCGGATCGCCTTGAACTCGTTGCCCGGCCGCCAGGCGGGGTACTTCGCGCCCTGGGCCACGCGGTAGCCGACCGCGAAGAGGAGCTTGGCCTGCTCGGCGAAGCCGGACAGGTCCCAGTCCGGCTTCACCTCGTCCGACGGCGAGTGATAGTCGTTGGCCAGGTACTCCTCTCGCCTGGTCTTGCCGAACCCGGCCGGCTTGCCCACGTAGTCGACGCCGTCGTCGACCGCGAGGGAGGGCACGCCGCTCTTCGCGAAGTTGAAGTGATCGGAGCGGTAGTAGCTGCCCTTCTCCGGCTCGGCGTCGGGCTTGACGGTGCGGCCCTGCTCCGCGGCCGCCTGGCCCAGCACGTCCTCCAGGTCCGAGGCGCCGTACCCGACCACGGTCACGTCCCTGGTCCGCCCCCACATCGGCAGGTTGTTGTCGGCGTTGATGTCGGCCAGCGTCTTGTCGAGCGGGTAGAGCGGGAACTGCGCGTAGTACTGCGAGCCGAGCAGGCCCTGCTCCTCGGCGGTCACCGCCATGAACAGGATCGTGCGGCGCGGCGGCGGGCTGGCCTTCTTCATCGCGCGGGCGATCTCGAGCAGCGCCGCGGTGCCGGACGCGTTGTCGGCCGCGCCGTTGTAGATCTTGTCGCCGTTGCGCTCGTCACCGACGCCGAGGTGATCCCAGTGCGCCGTGTAGATCACGTACTCGTTCTTGAGCGCCGCGTCGCTGCCGGTCAGCCTGGCGATCACGTTCCTCGACTCGATCGGGTGGGACGTCTGCTTGAACGACATCGAGGCGGTCACGCCGAGCGGGACCGGCTTGAACTCGCGCGTCACCGCCGCGGCCTTGAGCACCTGAAAGTCCTGGCCGGCGGCGGCGAGCAGGCGGGTGGCTGCCTCGACCGACAGCCAGCCCTCGATGGCGGCCAGGCCCATGTTCTTGTCGGGCGTGACGAGATCGAACCGCTCGTTGCCGAAGCCCTGCACCACGCTGAACGGGTACGCCGCCGGCACGGTCTCGTGGATGATGAACACCGCCGCCGCGCCCAGCTCTGCCGCCTTCTCGTACTTGTAGGTCCAGCGGCCGTAATAGGTCATCGCCTTGCCGCCGAACACCGCCGGGTCGAGTCCGCCGGCCACCTTCGGATCCGGCACCGGCGGATCGTTGATGAGCACGAGGAGCGTCTTGCCCACCACGTCGAGGCCCTTGAAGTCGTCCCACTGGAACTCGGGCGCCTGCACGCCGTAGCCGGCGAAGACCACCTCGGAGTCGGTCAGCGCGATGGCGTCGGTCACCCGCTGGCTGAAGGCGATGACGTCGTCGTGCGGGGCGAGGGTGGTGGTCTGATCGCCCTTCTTGATCGAGAGCGGGGTCATCTCCGACGACGTCAAGCCGACCAGCGGCACCTTCTGGATCCAGGTGCCATCCGGGTTGCCGGGCTCGAGGCCGGCCGCCTTGAGCTGGGCGGTCAGGTACTCGACGGTCATCTCCTCACCCTTCGAGCCGGGGGAGCGCCCCCCGAATTCGTCGGACGACAGCTTCTTGATGTGAGCCAGGGCCGCGGCGGCATCGATGTCGGGCAGCTTGGCCAGCGTCGGCGGCCCCTCCGGCGCACGCGAGCAGGCGGCCACGAGAACGGCGACGGGCAGGCAGTGGCGCATGCGCATGGGCGCAATGTAGCGCACGTCGCTCGCGCCCGCCGGTGGCCCCCCGGCGCCCCGCCGGTGACATCACCTGATAGATTCGGGGCCATGGACCGCCCGCCGATCGCCGATTCCGTGCTCGAGCTCATCGGCGCCACGCCGATGGTGCGGCTCCGGCGCATCGCCGGCGCGCAGGCCGGCACCGCCGACGTGATCGTGAAGCTCGAGGCCCAGAACCCGGCCGGCAGCATCAAGGACCGCGCCTGCATCGCGATGATCGAGGCGGCCGAGCGCGATGGCCGGCTCCGCCCCGGCGACACCATCGTCGAGCCGACCAGCGGCAACACCGGCATCGGTCTGGCCCTGGTCGCGGCGGTGAAGGGCTACCGGTTGATCCTGACCATGCCGGACGACGCGTCGAACGAGCGGCGCGCGCTCCTCCTCCACTACGGCGCCGAGGTGGTGCTGACCCCGGCCCGCAAGCTGATGAAGGGCGCGATCGATCGCGCGGCGGAGATCGTCGCGCACAACCCGCGCTGCTTCATGCCCCAGCAGTTCGCCAACCCGGCCAACCCGGAGACCCACCGCGCCGGCACCGCGATCGAGATCCTGCGCGACACCGGCGGCATGCTCGACGCCTTCGTGGCCGGGGTCGGCACCGGCGGCACCATCACCGGCGTGGGCGAGCGGCTCAAGCAGGAGCTGCCCGCGGTCCTCATCGTCGCGGTCGAGCCGGCCGCATCCCCGGTCCTCAGCGGTGGCAGCCCCGGCCAGCACGCCATCCAGGGCATCGGCGCCGGCTTCGTTCCGGCGGTGCTCGATCGATCCGTCATCGACGAGATCCTCACCTGCAGCGAGGACGACGCGTTCGACATGGCCGGCCGCCTGGCCCGCGAGGAGGGCGTGACCGCGGGCCCGTCGAGCGGCGCGGCGGTGTGGGGCGCGCTCGAGATCGCCCGCCGGCTGGGGCCGGGCAAGCGGGTGGTGACCATCCTGCCCGACTCGTGGGACCGCTACACCAGCGTGGATCGGCCGCACTCGCTGGGCGGCGTGGACTTCATCATCTGATGCGAGCCGAGAGCCGCCCATGAACGGCACGCGATCCTCGACCATCCCCGGTCTGGCGCTGACACTGGTCCTCGCCGTCGCGGCCCAGGTCATCTTCCAGCTGCCGGTGCCGCCGTTCTCGATCGGCGACCCCGCCCGCCACCCGATCGACGCGATGCTGGTCGCGATCCTGCTCGGCATCCTGGTGCGCAACACCGTCGGCCTGCACGCCAGCATGACCGCGGGCGTCCGCTACGCGGTGTTGAAGCTCCTGCCGATCGCGATCGTGCTGATGGGCGCCAAGCTCGACTTCTTCGACGTGATGCGCACGTCCGGCCACGCGCTGGTGATCAGCGTCCTCTGCGTGATGATCGCGCTCGGCCTCACCCTGTGGCTGTGCCGGTTGACCGGGGTCGGCCAGAAGCTCGGCATCCTCATCGGAGTCGGCACCGCGATCTGCGGCGGCACCGCCATCGCGGTCACCGCGCCGGTGAAGATGGCCGACGACAACGAGACCGCCTTCGCGGTCACCACCATCACCGTGCTCGGCCTGGTCTCGGTGTTCCTGTTCCCGGCCATCGGCGCGGCCCTCGACATGGGCCAGCGCGAGTTCGGCGTGTGGGCCGGGACCGCGGTCCACTCCACGCCGCAGGTGGTCGCGACCGGCTTCGCCTACGGGCCAATCGCCGGCGACGTGGCCACCATCGTCAAGCTGGTCCGCGTCCTCCTGCTCGCGCCGGTGGTGATGATCATCGGCGCCTGGTACGGGGCGCAGAAACGCCGCCGCCAGCAGGCCCACGTGACCCAGCTCGGCCGGATGAGCACGCTCTTCCCGCCGTTCATCTTCGGCTTCGTGCTGGTCGCGCTGGCTGGCACGATGCACCTCCTGCCCGACTTCACCCTCCACCTGGAGGAGAGCTTCCTCTGGCAGCAGCAGGAGCTGCCGGTCACCCTCGCCCACATGGTGACGACGGTGTCCGGCTTCCTCATCACGATGTCGATGGCCGGCGTCGGCCTCGGCGTCCACCTGCGCGGCTTCGCCACCGTCGGCATGAAGCCGCTCTACATCGGCATCTTCGCCACCGCGGTGCTGGCCGCCATCAGCTACGCCCTGGTGAGCGTGCTCGTCTGACAGCCAGCCGCGGTGATTGGCCCTTCGGGCCGCGCTCGACTACAGATTCTTCGAGACGAAGTCCCAGTTCACCAGCTTCCAGAACTCCTCGACGTACTTGGGCCGGGCGTTCCGGTAGTCGACGTAGTAGGCGTGCTCCCATACGTCGCAGGTGAGCAGGCAGGTCTTGCCGTCGGCCATCGGCGTCTCGGCGTTCGGGGTGGTCTCGATCGCCACGCCGCCGCCGTCGGTCTTGACCAGCCAGGCCCAGCCGCTGCCGAAGCGGCCGACCGCGGCGGCCGCGAACTTCTCCTTGAATGACTTGAAGTCGCCGAAGGCCTTGCTGATCGCCTCGGCCACCTTGCCGGTGGGGTCGCCGCCGCCCTTGGGCGACAGGCAATTCCAGTAGAAGGTGTGGTTCCACACCTGCGCCGCGTTGTTGAAGACCGGCTGGTCGCTCGGCTGCTTCCAGGTCTTCTTGACCACTTCCTCGAGGCTGAGCTCGGCGAGCGGCTTGCCCTGGGTCAGCTCGTTCAGCTTGTTCACGTAGGCAGCGTGGTGCTTGCCGTAGTGATACTCGATGGTTTCCTGCGAGATGACCGGCGCGAGAGCGTCCTTTGCGTACGGGAGCTCCGGGAGTGTGAATGCCATCGAACGCCTCCTCCTTGGGCATTGCCGACGGTGTGGTCGTCGGCACGCCGCGGGAGAATGGAACCCGTGCGAGGACCTGTCAACCGACGAGAGGAGGATCCGCGCCGGCCGCGACCTGGCCGCTCAGCCGCCGGCTGCTCCGCGCGATGCGCCGCGCGATGCGCGGGAAGATGGCCGAGTAGTCGACCAGCTCGAACACATCCTTGCGGTGCTCGGCCAGGTGAAGGAGATCCTGCGGCGCGACCACGCTGACGTCGGGGATCGGAATCCCGCACCAGTGGAGGAACAGCGCGACCGCCTCGGAGCAGACCAGCTTCTCCCGCGAGTTGAACGGCACGTGCTTCAGCCGAAACCACCGCTGCAGCGCGAAGCCGATCAGGCTCAGCTTGTCGAACGCGTCGCCCAGCCGGTTGGACAGCTGCTGCAGCCCGACCCGCAGATCCGGCTCCGGCATCTGCAGCCGGTAGAGCGCGATGAGCTTGTTCCCCTTGTCCCACCGCCGCCACGAGATGATCCGGAACCCGTTGCCCGACGCCTCGAGCACCATCTCCTGGTTGAACACATCCGATCGGTAGACGACGAAGCAATGTGACGCCCGGGACCCGGTGAACCACCGGATCCCGCGTGACAGCCAGCCTCCCTTGGTGGAGAAGCCGACGTGAACGACGAGTCCCTCCGCAGCGGTGCTGAGCGGCGGGTTGTCCACCGCCGGCAGCCCGCTCCCCTTTTGCCCCGCGACCATGGGACATATCATCACCTCGGTAACGGACCAGGTACAAGAAGGAGTCATGGCCGACTGGCTGATGAAAACCGAGCCCGATGTCTTCGGCATCGATGTGCTCCAGCGCAAACAAACCGAGCACTGGGACGGCGTGCGGAACTTCCAGGCCCGAAATCACATGAAGGCGATGAAGCTCGGCGACCGAGTCCTCTTCTACCACTCGAGCTGCGACCCTCCCGGCGTCGCCGGCCTCGCCCGAGTCTGTCGCGAGGCCTACCCCGATTTCACCTCCTGGGACCCCAAGAGCAAGTACTACGATCCCAGAAGCACAGCAGAAACCCCCCGCTGGTCGATGGTCGACGTCGAGTTCGTCGAGAAGTTCCCCCGCCTCGTCCCCCTCGACGAGATGCGCCGAACCCCCGCCCTCGACGACATGCTCCTCCTCCGCCGAGGCATGCGCCTCTCTGTGCAGCCGGTCACGCCCGGCCACTTCGACCTCATCTGCCGCCTGGCAAGAGGACCGGCCCCAGGGTGAGCCCCGGCCAGGCCCGGCCCTGGCCGCGACTAAGCCACGCCTGAGCCCCCTGTCGCCGCCGGGCCTGTACGTCCGCTCAGTCCCAGCTCCGCCGCATGAGGCCGCAGCGATTCAATGACAAAAGCAACCAGCTCGACAAGCGGCACCCCGAGCATCTCCGCCCCGGCGTGCACCTCACCCCGATCGACCGAAGCAGCGAACCGCTTGTCCTTCAGCCGCTTCATCACCGAGCCAGCCTCCAGCGTCGAGATCCCCTCCGGCCGCACCAGACAGCAAGCCCCGACGAACCCGGTCAGCTCATCACAAGCCAGAAGAGCCCGGTCCAGAGCCGTCTCATAGGGAACATTCCACTTCGTGTAATGAGCCGACACCGCATGAGCGATCGCCGCCTCCCCCCGCTCACGAAGCCAACCAACGATCCGCTGCGGATGCTCCGCCGGCCACTTCTCATAGTCCGCGTCATGAAGCATCCCCGCAACGCCCCACTCCTCCTCATCCGAAGCCCCGGCACCGAACCGATGAGCCGCGGCCCGCATGACGATCTCCACCGCCCGAGCATGGCGCCGAAGCGAATCCGTCTCCGTCCACTCACAAAGATGAGCCCACGCCGCGTCGCGCTCCAGAGACATGCACCCGAGTATAGGATCGCCCGCCCCCCGTGCCCACCGACCCCGCCGACGACCCCGACCTCGATCGCATCCTGACCCACGCGGCCGAGAACCCCGAAAACCCCGAAGCCAGAATCGCCGCCGCCCTCGCCTGCGACAACGCCGACCGCGAAGCCGAAGCCCTCCGCCACTACGAAGCCGCCTGGACCCTCGGAGTCCCCGACCACCACCGCCGCCGCTTCCTCGTCGGCTACGGCTCCACCCTGAGAAACGTCGGCCGCCTCGAAGAATCCGTCGCCCTCCTCGGCGAGGCCGCCACCTCCGACCCCGACTACCCCGCCTACAAGGCCTTCCTCGCCCTGTCCCTCTTCTCCAGCGGAGAGAGAGCCGCGGCGATCGCGACGATGCTCGACGCCCTGCTCGATGTCGCGGGGGGAGCGTCGCTCGATGGCTACGAGCGAGCGCTGCATGAGTACCAACGCGAGCTCCTGGAGGAGGCTGTCGAGCGCGGTTGACCGTCATCTCCGCTTGGTAGGGCCCACCTCCTCGGCAAGGCGCTGGAGCCGCCTTCGCGGAAGAAGACTCGCCACCACCTTCCTGATGCCGATAGACTTGGTCCGGTCCATCGCGCCTCCTCCTCCCGTTCGCCTCGATAACGAACAGACGATCAAGAGCGGTGGCCCCTGTCACGTTCTCAGACTGACAGTGTCGACGACGGTAGTGGCCCCGAGCCAGCCGTGCCTATCCGAATACCAATGATGGTGGGTGCTCAAGTTCGCGCTGCGGGTGGCCGAACTTCCACGGGCAACCGAGGACCGAGCTGCGAGAGGGGGCGAGATGTACCGGGTTGAGATTGAAGCGCGGTTGGTGTCGCAGCTGCGAGCTGCCGGGGACGGGCATTCTTTCGCCCGGCCGACGACGCGGAGGATGCCTGGGCTTCCCCAATCCCCGCTCAAGTGCCTACACGGCGCGGGCCCACGGCGGCGGGGCCTTCGCGCTGCGATCGTCCTGATCGACTCGACAGGTGTCCTCGCCGGCGGCACCGACACGACGACTTCGACACAGGCGAGTCAGCCCTTCATTCTATCGCGACGCCCGCTCGCGGCGCTCCCAGCTCGGTGGGAGCCGTAGCGATGCGATGCACGAACTGCGGGGCCGCGATCCGCCGACCTTCGGACAACGCCTACTTCCAGTGTGAGTACTGCAATGCGCTGGTCGCGAAGTACGACCTGTCGGTCGCCGCACATCCGGCACTTCCGCCGGAGCGCCTTGAGCCGCTGACGAAGTTACTTGGCCTGGCGCAGATGGACGTCGAGTCGCAGGACTACGACGCCGCCCTCGACAAGAGCGACCGCGCCCTCGAGCTGGAGCCCTCGGCATGGGAGGCATTGCTGATCAAGGCGGTCGCGGCCTTCTGGCTCGGGCGCGATGACTTCCGACACATGCGCGACGTCACCCGGCTCTTGGATAGGGCCCGCGAGCTGTCCCGCGAGCACCCGCGCGTCCATGATGCGCGGAAGGCCATCGCCTTCAACGTCGTCTCGATCTCGGTGGCCAAAGATCGGACGGGCGACCACATCACGAATGCGCTCGAATCGTTCGCGATATCACGGGGCCTCTGCACCGACCTCCCTCCGCGTGACGACATGGTCCGCGAGTACTCTAGGGCCTGTGCGAACGAGCTCTGCTCGCGGCTTACCCGGCTTATGAAGAATCAGAAGAAGCAGTACGAGCCGGCCATGAATGAGATCGACACACTCCGTCGTCTCGTTGATCTGCTCGATGACCTCGACCTCTGCAAGTTCTATCGTCAACACGCTCATCGGTACTTGGAGCGCAACAGGACGCGTGCTCATGCGCCATTGCTCGAGAGGCAGATCAACGATGTCCACGCGCGGATCGTCGCGAAGGAACCAGCCTACTTGTTCAAGCCCCTCAAGTTGGGGTTGTTTTCCTAAGGATGGAGGGATGGATGGCGGCACAACGATTTTACTTCGAGGGGATCTACGAGGAAACGCACTGGACGGCGCTCTACGAGAATGCGCAGGGGTACGCCGAGCGCTTCCTGGAATTCTGCAAGGAGTTCATTGAACGGTCGCGGTTTCCAAATATTGACGTCGAGATCGCCGAATTCGTGACCGGTGGATTGTTCTTCAACAAGGAGGTAACGCCGATGGTCGCGATGCGGCCGCGACAGCCGCAGCTCCGAAACGTGGGCGCGTTCTTCAGGGCGCAGCAATTCGGGAACGTCGTCTCCTACTCCTGTCTCGAAACGATCGACAACGGGTTGTTCACGAGCGGGCTGTCTGGGGAGGCGCTCTACTCCACGATACGCGCCAAGTGCAAGAACATGGCACAGTGGGAGGAGTTCATGACGATCGACAATCTCGCGAACCTCATCTTTCATAAGGCCGTTGAACGGTTCGATCCCGCCTATCGCGAGAACAAACTGCTGATGGCCAAGCGCTGATACTGGTCACGCCGCGCTCGATGCGCATCTTGGCCTGGCAAGCGCGGCTGCTGTCCCTCATGGCAGCCAGTTGGTGGTCGAAGGGCTGCCGTGTGTTAGCGGCGAGCTTCCTCTCTCGGCAGAATCCGCCTCCGCCTTCCAGTTGATGGACATTCCCCGACGGTGGGACCAACCACTGAGGCTCCTCGGCCGTCGCGAGAACGCATCCGCCGCGGCGAGCTCAACGACCTCGGCTCAGCACCCAGCGTCGACAGCAACGCGCTGCGCCCGGCGGGGGCAAGAGGGCGTTGGGCACTCTGAGGTCGTCGCTCAGCCGACGCCCAGCCACTCGCACAGCCGGCCGGCGTGCACGTCCTCCAGCTCGACGCCAGGCGTGGTCGGTCCGCCTGGCTGATCAGCGCCGTGGTAATCGGAGCCGCCGGTCACGACGGAGCCGAACGACGCGGCCATGGTCATCCACTCGCTTCGCTCGCGGGGGCCGTAGCCGGCGTAGGCGGCCTCGAGGCCTCCGAGGCCGCGGTCGGCGTGGCGACGGAGGAGGTCGGCTGCCAGGACGGGGCCGAGGGTGTGGGGGTGGGCCAGGGAGACTCTGGCTCCCACGGCGGTGGTCATTTCGAGGGCTTTTTCGATGCTCATCCGGCCTACCGGGGTGGCGATGGGGCCGGCGTCGCCGAGGTAGCGGGAGAAGGCTTCGCTGATGCTGGTGACGGCGCCGCGGCGGAGGAGGGCTCGGGCGAGGTGGGGGCGGCCGAGGACTCCGGCGTCCTCGCCGGCTTCGGTGAGGACGTCTTCGTAGGTGATGGCGATGCCTCGCTGGACCAGCTTGGCGATCATGTCGCGCATCCGGACTCTTCTTGCGGCTGCCTGGGCGGAGAGGTCGTCGCCGAGGAGGGCCCAGCGGCCGTCTCGGGCGGCGTCGTAGGCGAGGAGGTGGACGGTGCGGCCGGCTTCTACGGTGGAGAGCTCGACTCCGGCCAGGGCTGTGGTCGACGGGGGGAGCTCGGCGGCGGCTGCCGGCCACCCGGCGCAGGTGTCGTGGTCGGTGAGGCTGAAGAGGGCCAGGTCCAGCTGGGCGATCCGGCGGCCCACCGTCCCCGGCGTATCGGCGCCGTCGGACGCCGTCGAGTGACAGTGAAGCTCGATCCTCATCTCGCCGAGCCTACGCCACGCGGCTGGGCTATGCTGTCGGCGAAATGTCCGAAGATGAACGCAAACCCGCCCTGGTCGGGCTCCGCCAGCGCCGTCAGGAGGTCATCGACCGTCTGACCGACGACTTCGCCCGCGACCTGATCGAGGTGGAGGAGTTCGAGGAGCGAGTTGACCTGGCCCACCAGGCCTCGACGATGGAGGCTCTCGAGAAGGTGGTCGCGGATCTGGCCCCGCTCGAGAAGGACGCGGCGCCTCTCGATGCCGGGCGGGCGCTGGAGCTGCACCCCCGGCGCGGGTCGGCCGCGCTGACGGCGACCAACCGGGCCCAGAGCCGCTGGGCGGTGGCGGTGATGGGCGGGGTCGAGCGCAAGGGCGGCTGGCGGGTCCCCGAGCGGCTCAAGGTGGTCTGCATGATGGGCGGCGCGGAGATCGACTTCCGCGAGGTCGCGCTGCCGCCCGGCGTCACCCACGTGAAGGTGTTCTGCGTGATGGGCGGGGCCGAGATCATCGTCCCGCCCGATCTGGCGGTCGAGTGCGACGGCGTCGCGATCATGGGCGGGTTCGAGCAGCTCGAGCGCGCCCCGGTCAGCGCCGACCCGGATGCGCCGCTCCTGCGCGTGTCCGGCTTCGCCTTCATGGGCGGGTTCACCATCTCGACTCGCCTGCCCGGCGAGAGCGCGCGACAGGCCAGCAAGCGGCAGCGGCGCGAGCGGCGCGAGCTGGAGCAGCGCGAGCGGCGCGAGCTGGCCAGCGGGAAGTAGCGAGGCGCGAGGGACTGATGGCGCGCCCGCCCAAGGGAGCCCTCGAGCGCGAGCGCGCGGCCGAGAAGCGGCTGGAGCGCGAGGAGGCGCGCCTGTACGCGCTCGGGCTGTCGGAGGTGGGCAAGTCCACCGACGGTGAGGTCCACGCCGAGTGCATCCGCATCGCGCGGCGGCTCAACGCCGCCCGGCAGAAGGTGGTCGGCTTCATCCCGGCCAGCCCCAGGGTCGCGGTCCCGCCGATCGCGCTGCAGCTGGGCAGCGCACTGGTCGAGCTGACCGGCGCCACGGTCGCGTTCGTCGACGCCAACGTGCGCTACCCGGCGCTCTCGGCGATGGCCGAGGAGGGCGCGGCGCCGGAGGAGGCGCTGCCGGACGAGGACGACGGGCGCCCGCGGGTGTACCGCACCCGCTGGCTGCGCGGGTCGCTGGCGGTGCTGACCCCGCCGGCGGCGGAGCTGGCCGGCGAGGCGGTCCCCGCGCTGGCCCGGCTGCTGCTCGACGGCATCGACCTGTTCGAGTACGTGCTGGTCGATCTGACCGGCTTCGACGTGCTCGGCGAGCACGCCAGCGCCGCGGCCTGCATGGACGCGGTCGTCCTGGTCGGGCAGGCGCACAAGACGCGAGAGCGCGACCTCATCCGCTTCCTGCGCGAGATGCCGAGCAGCCGCTTCCTCGGCGTGCTCCTGGTCGGCTGAGCGGTTAAGATTCCCGCGTGCTGTCGAGGCTGAGGCGAAAGAACCTGCACACCTGGCTCGGCGGCTACGCGCGGCATCTCGGGCGCCGCGCGGTGGCACGCGCGCAGACCGCCGGCGGTGAGCGCCACCTCCTGTTCGCCGTCTGCGACCACTACGAGCCGCTCTGGGGCAAGGGCACCCCGCGCGACGTCGGCGACCGCCGGGTGGCGGTGTGGGAGGAGCGCTACCCGCCGCTGGGCGAGCGCTTCCGCGACGCCGACGGGATGACGCCTCGCCACAGCTTCTTCTTCCCGGGCGAGGAGTACGACCCGCGCTTCCTCGAGCGGCTGGCCCGGCTGTCGGCCGCCGGCCACGGCGAGGTCGAGCTCCACCTGCACCACGACGGCGACACCGCGGCCAAGCTGCGCCGCGACATCGACGACTACCTGCGCCGCTTCGCCGAGCACGGCCACGTGAGCCGCGGTCCGGGCGGCGAGTTCCAGTTCGCCTTCATCCACGGCAACTGGTGCCTGGCCAACGCGCGGCGCGACGGCCGCTGGTGCGGGGTGGACGAGGAGGTGCAGCTCCTGCACGAGGCCGGCTGCTACGCCGACTTCACCTTCCCGTCGGCGCCCGACGAGTGCCAGCCCAACCGGGTCAACGAGATCTACTGGCCGACCGGCGACCTGCGCCGGCGCAAGGCGTACGACGCCGGCGAGGAGGCCCGGGTCGGCGAGGTGCGCCGCGACCGCCTGCTCATGATCACCGGCCCGCTCGCGCTGACCCGCCGGCCGGGCGCCGGGCTGCGCCCGGGCCTGCGCATCGAGAGCTCGGCGCTGTCGCACGACGATCCGCCCACGCCGGAGCGGCTGCGCAGCTGGGTGGCGCAGAACATCCACGTGCGCGGCCGGCCGGAGTGGGTGTTCGTGAAGATCCACACCCACGGCGCGCCGGAGCGAAACGCCGACGTCCTGCTCGGCGAGCCGGGCCGCGCGCTGCACGAGACGCTGGCGCGCGAGTTCAACGACGGGTCGCGCTGGAGCCTGCACTACGTCACCGCGCGCGAGATGTTCAACGTCGCGGTCGCGGCCATGGAGGGGCGCACGGGAGACCCGGGCCAGTACCGCGACCACGTGATCGCCCCGCCGCCGGTCGCGCTGAGATCGCGCGCCGCGGCCTGACCCGGAGCACCGCATGGACCTCTACGGCCCGCTGGTCCGACGCGTGCTGTACCCGGCCTGGGAGAGCGGGGTGCGCCGGCGTCCGACCCTCGCTCGCCTGGCCGAGTTGCGCCGGCTCGAGCGCGCCCCGGCCGCCGAGCTGTTCGCGTTCCAGCGGGGCGAGCTGGCCGCGCTGGTCCGCCACGCCGCCGCCCACGTGCCGTTCTACCGGCGGCGCTTCGCCGCGGCCGGCGTCTCGCCCGACGACATCCGCGGGCCGGAGGACCTGGCCCGGCTGCCGATCCTCGGCCGGGCCGAGGCGCGCACCGCCGCCGAGGAGCGCCTGTCGGAGGTGGAGCCGCGCGCGTCGATCCGCAAGACCACCGGCGGCACCACCGGCGAGCCGCTGGTCATCCGCTACGACGTCGACTCGGAGTACTGGCGCCAGGCGGTCAAGCTGCGCGGGTTCGGCTGGACCGGCTGGCGCATCGGCGAGCCGTCGCTCCACTACTGGGGCGAGTACACCAAGACGCTGCCGCTCAAGCAGAGGGTGAAGCAGGCGGTCGACCGCGCGATCCGCCGCGAGCACTACGTGGACTGCACCCCGCGCGGCGACGAGCACAAGGCAGAGGTGGTGCGGCTCATCCGCAAGCTGCGCCCGCGCGCGATCTTCTGCTACGCGCAGGCCGGGGCCGAGCTGGCCCGGCACATCAACCGGACCGGCGCGCGCGACTGGGACACCATCCCGGTGGTGTGCGGAGCGGAGCGGGTGTGGCCAGGTGATCGGGCGGCGCTCGAGCAGGCGTTCGGCCCGGCGGTGTTCGAGACCTACGGCTGCCGCGAGGTGATGCTCATCGCCAGCGAGTGCGGCGAGCACGACGGGCTCCACATCCAGGTCGAGAACCTCGTGGTCGAGCTGGTCGGCCCGGACGGAAACCCGGTCGCGCCGGGCCAGGTCGGCCAGGTGGTGCTGACCGATCTCCACAACCACGGCCAGCCGTTCATCCGCTACGCCAACGGCGACCTCGCGGTGGCGATGCCGCCGGAGCCGCGCTGCCGGTGCGGGCGCGCCCACCCGCGCCTGGCGTCGGTGGAGGGACGGTCGACCGAGACCCTGCGCGACCGCGACGGCAACGCGGTCGGCGGGATGGTGTTCAACCTGGCGTTCAGCCCGCTGGCCGAGGCGGTGCGCCAGTTCCAGGCGGTGCAGCACGCCGACGGATCGATCACCGTCAAGGTCGTGCCAGCCGCGGGCGGCGAGCTCCCGCCGGCCGCGCTCGCCCACGTCGAGAAGAGCTGCGCCCGCTACCTGCCCGGGCTCGCGGTCAGGTTCGAGGCGGTCGCCGACATTCCGGCCACCGCGACCGGCAAGCGCCGCGTGGTGATCGTCGAGCCGCCCGGCGGCCCGGCCTGATGCGGCTGTGGCCGAACGGTCCCGTCTTCCAGCAGCGCGACTTCCTCCGCCTGTGGGCGGCCCAGGCGGTGAGCGCGATCGGCGCGCGCATCACGCGCACCGCGCTGCCGGTGATCGCGGTCCTCAGCGTGGACGCGAGCCCGATCGCGCTGGGCGTCCTCGTGACCGTGGCGGTCGGGCCGAGCGTGATCGTCTCGCTGGCGATCGGCGGCGTGGTCGATCGATCGCGCAAGCGGCCGCTCCTGGTCACCGCCGATCTGGTGCGCGCGGTGGCGGTGTTCAGCCTGCCGGTCGCGGCGTGGACCGGATGGCTCACCATGGCGCAGCTCTACGCGGTGGCGGCGGTGGTCGGGATCGGGACGGCGGTGTTCCAGATCGCCGACAACGCGTACCTCCCGGCGCTCCTGGCCGAGGAGCACCTGGTCACAGGCAACTCGACCATCGAGGCGACCGAGGCGGTGGCCGAGATCGCCGGCCCCAGCCTGGCCGGCCTGCTCATCCAGGCGCTGACCGCGCCGATCGCGGTGGTGATCGACGCGCTGTCGTACCTGGCCTCGGCGGTCCTGCTCGGATCGATCCGCAAGGTCGAGAGCCCGGCCGCGGTCGAGGAGTCGCCGTCGGTGTGGCGCGACATCGGGCTCGGGTTCGGCGCGAGCCTGGGCGATCCGCTGGTCCGCCCGCTCCTGCTCGCCACCGCGATGGCCACGTTCTCGGGCGGCGCGTTCGCCGCGCTCTACATGATCTATCTCCTGACCGAGCTCGGCCTGAACGTGGCCACGGTCGGCGTCGTGATCGCGATGGGCGGGGTCGGCTCGCTCATCGGCGCGCTCGGCTCGGCCCCGATGACCCGGCGGCTCGGCCTCGGACCGGCGCTGTTCCTGTTCCTGCTGCTGGCCGAGGCGGCCGGCCTCCTCATCCCGGTCGCGTCGGCGTCACAGCCGACCTGGCTGGTGCTCGGGTTCCTGTTCGGCCATCAGCTGCTCGCCGACGGCCTGGCGGTCGCCTTCATGGTGCAGTCGGTGAGCCTGCGCCAGCGCGTGCTGCCGCTCGAGGTGCTCGGGCGCAGCAACGCCGCGTTTCAGGCGGTGAACGGGGTGGCGCTGCCGATCGGCGCGCTCGCCACCGGCGCGCTGGCCGGCGTGGTCGGGGTGCGCAGCGCGCTGTGGATCAGCATGGGCACGGCCCTGGTCGCGCCGGCCCTGCTCCTCCCGCTCTGGCGGGTCAGGGCTTTCCCGGACCGGGCTGGGCCGGGGTCGGCGCTGGCTGGGCTGGCGGCGGCGGGGCTGACGGGGCCGGCGTCGACGGCGCCGGCGGGGCTGACGGCGGGGCTGACGGAGCCGGCTGGCCCTGGCCCTGCGCCGGACCCGGCTGACCCGAAGGTGCCCCCTGCGGGCCCTGGACGACCTGGATCGTGACCTTGATGCGCTTCTTGCCCGCCTCGAGCTCGGTCACCGGGATGAGGTCCGCGTTCGGCTTCCCCTTGGTGCGGTGCAGCTCGCGCAACCGCTCGAGCCCCTCGGCGATCTTCCGGCGGCTGAACACCTGGCCCTTGCGCACCCCGAAGCGCGAGGCGTACTCGCGCGGGGTCGCGACCAGCGCGCCCTGAAACGACAGCTCGCCGAGCCGGAACTGGTCCCCCTCGACGATCGGCACGGTGACCGTCACCGACTTCCCGTCCTTCGCCAGCTTCTCGTCGACCGGGCCGACCCCGACGTTGACGTAGCCGAGGTCGAAGTAGTGCGCGTTCACCGCCTCGAGCCCGCGCTGGATCGCGTCGCGCCAGTAGCGCCCGCCGACCGCGACGCCTCCGCCCTGGGCCATGATCCCGAGCAGCGCCTTGCGCGGCACCGCCTTGTTGCCGCGGAAGTCGAGCTGGGCGAGCGACATCATCGGGCCCTCGGCGACGTCGAACACCACGTCGACTCCCGAGCCCTTGGTGTCGGTCGCGGCCCAGGTGACCTTGACCATGGCGAAGCCGGCCTGGCGCAGCTGGTCGAGCATGGTGCCGCGGATCGCGTTGAGCCGGGTCGGATCGCAGAAGTCGCCGCTCTTGAGCGGCATCTGGGCCACCCACTGCGCCGCCGGGATCGCGGCCGACCCGCGCACGTCGATCGACCGGATGCGCGGCTGCTCGCGGACGGTGTAGCGCAGCGCCACGCCCCCGGACGCCGGTCGGCCCTCGGCGCGCACGTCGGTCACGCTGCCCATGCCCCACAGCGCGCGCACGTCGGACGCGACCTGGCCCCGGTCGAACGTGCCACCCACCTCGCTGTGCAGCACCGACTTCGCGGTGGCGGCGCGCTCGCGCGGCAGGCCGGCCACGTCGATCGAAACCAGCGACCCGTGCAGGTCCTCGAGCCTGGCCGGCGCGCCGGTCGCGCCGCCCTCGTCGCCGAGCGACGGCTTCGGTCCGCCCGCGTGACCGCGGCAGGCGGCCAGCGCCGCGCAGGCCACCGCGGCGAGACACGCCGCGCGCGCCCGGGTCCGGATCATGGCTGCACCCTCACGTCGATGTAGGCCTCGGCGCGGCGCTCGCCCAGCCAGCGGAGCTGCTCGCGCATCATCGCGTCCTCGAGCATCCGCTCCTGCAGCGGCTGCTTGACCTCCTCGAACTTCCCGATGTGCTGCGGGTCGCGCTTCTGCGCCTCCTTGTAGGCGGCGCGCAGCTCCTCGTCCGAGACGTGGACGCGGGGCCGAAAGACCAGGTTGGAGAGCTTGGCCTGGAGGATCTGCCGCTGGATCTCCTCGCGGTACTGCGCCATCGTGTAGCCGTTCTCGGCCAGCACCTTGGCCAGGGCCGCGTCGTCGATCTTGTTCTTGGCCTTCACCTCGGCGACGGCGCGATCCACCTCGGGGCCGACCGCGGTCAGCCCCATCGCCAGCGAGGCCTGGAAGACCAGGCGCTCGTCGATGAGCGAGCCGAGGATCTGCTTGCGCAGCTCGATCCGGCGCTTGGTCCGCTCCGCCGGATCCTTGATCTGCTCCAGCACGGTCTTCAGGGCGGAGACCCGGCGATCGAAGTCGCTGCGCAGGATCACGTCCTGGTTGACCACGGCGATGACCGAGTCGACCGCGGTCCATCCGCTCGCGGCCGGCGCCGCCGACGGCGAGGCTGGCCGGGCGAGGAGGGGGACGAGCAGGAACAGGAGGAGGGAGAGGCGGGGCAATAGGCGCATCAGGAGCGATCCCAGTCGGGGCGGAGGGCATAGTGCACCAGGCCGCGGGCGAAGCCGAGCCCGTGGGCCACGTGCAGCGTGGGAAAGATCGCCCAGACCAGTGGAACCGCGCTCCAGCCGGCCTGGCGGCCGATCCTGACCGCCTCGACCCCGGTCGCCAGCGCGTAGCCGGCGAAGGCCGGCACCGTGAACGGCTGCACCGGCGCGGTGACCAGGAGGACCGACCCACCGACGACCATCAGGAATGGCAGCATCGGGCGGATCTTGGGCAGGGTGCGGTGCTTGAGCAGCGTGCGCGCCCGGCCCTTGCCGTACTTGAAGTACTGCACGGCCAGCTTGCGGAACGAGTCGCGCGGGACGTAGTGAACCTCGATGTCGCGGCTGAGGTAGACCTTGCCGCCGGCGGCCAGCAGGCGCTGGTTCAGCTCCGCGTCCTCGTTGGTGATCGCGCCCTCGTCGTACAGGCCGACCGCCTCGAACACCGAGCGGCGGAACGCGCCCAGGAAGACGGTGTCGACGTAGCCCTCGTTGTCGGTCGAACGGTAGGCGGCGCCGCCGACCCCGAGCGGGCTGGTCAGCGCGGCGCACAGGGCGCGCTGGAAGCGAGTGGTGGCGCGGGCGCGCTGCGCCCCGCCGACGTTGTCGGCCCCGGTCCGGCGCATCACGTCCACGCAGGCGCTCACGTAGCCGGATGCGTACTCGCAGTGCACGTCCATCCGCACGATCACGTCGCCGTGGGCCTCGCGGATGATGCGATTGAGCCCGGCCGCCTGCAGGCGGGCCGGGTTGTCGACCACCCGGATGCGAGGGTCGTCGACCGCGAGGCGAGCGAGGATGTCGCGGGTGGCGTCGGTGCTGCGCCCGTCGGCGACCAGGATCTCCATCCGGTCGCGCGGGTAGTCCTGCGCCTGGACGCTGCGGATGCAGGCCTCGATGTGCCGCTCCTCGTTGAAGCTCGGCATCGCGATGGTGACGAACGGCAGCGCGGTGGTCAGCGCCTCGACCCGGGCCGGCCGGTCGCGCAGGGCGCCGCGCTGGTCGTCCCGGGTGGTCACAGGCTTCACGCGCGGGTCCCCGAGCTCGGGGCGGCCGCCGGCTTGCGACCGACCACGAACACCTGACAGTCGGTGAACGAGGTGTCGGAGAAGTTCCAGTCGATGGTGAAGGTGGGCCCGCGCGCCGCCATCAGGCGAAGGACGCCGTACCAGTACAGGTTCACCGCCGGAGACAGCTGCCGCCAGAGCCGCATGTGGCGGAAGAACCGGGTCTCCTCGAAGGTCTGGGGCCCCTCGGGATGGGCGTGGACAGGGTCGTGCTCGTGCGAGTGGTCGTGATCGTGAGACTGGCCGTGATCGTGAGAGTGGTCCTGATCGTGGTCGTGCGCGTGGGAATGGCCGTGACCATGGTCGTGATCATGATCGTGCGCATGGTCATGATCGTGCGCGTGGTCGTGCGCGTGGTCATCGCCGCCGCCGCGCGCACGCGCGACCAGCTCGCGTCCGCGCTGGAGGATCTGCCGGGCCAGCGAGAGCGGCCGCCAGCCGAGCGCCTCGGCCACTCGCTCCGCGTGCGGGGTGAGCCGCGCCGCGCCCATCCGCACATCGACCAGCCCGGTGTCCTCGACGTAGGTGGCGAGCTCGAGCGGGCTGTCGAAGCGGGTGATGCCGTGCATGATCTCGGTCGGCTCGTTCGGGAACGTGATCATGAACTCGCCGCCGGGGGCCAGGAGCGCGGCCACCCCCAGGAAGTAGCCGGCCGGATCCGGCACGTGCTCGAGGGTGTCGCAGGAGACCACCCGGTCGAACCGGCCGGCGTAGGCCTCCAGCGCCTCCACGTCGGTGATGTCGGCCGACACCATGTGCAGGTTGGAGTGGCGCTGCTCGAGATAGCGGAGCGCCTCGACGGTGGGCGCCGAGATCTCGAAGCCGACCACGTCGGCGCACATCCGGGCCAGCCGCGCCGTGGTCGCCCCGCTCCCCACGCCGATCTCGCCGACCCGGTGCTCCGCCCGGAGCGGGAGCTGTTCGAGGACGAGCAGATCGCGGAAGGGGAAGCTGGTCGGGGGATACGGAACGAACTCGATCCGCGACATGTGGCCGGCAATATACACCGTCTCGCGGCTCACTCCGGCGACGGAACCACGTCGTCCGGCGACGCCGCGTCACGCCGTCGCAGCCCGATCCACGCCAGCAGCGCGACCAGCCCGATCAGCGACGCCGGCCCCAGCCAGTCGCCCCACGCCACCACCAGCGTGAGCGAGCGGGGCGGGCGCGGGACGTCGACCCGGAACGCGGCCCGGCTCCCGAACTCGGTCGTCGCCTGCATCTCGCCGGTGGGCAGGATGAGCGCGGACAGGCCGGAGTTGGTCGCCCGCAGCTGGGGCAGCCGGGTCTCGATGCTGCGGAACGCCGCCACGAGGAGGTGGAGGCGGGGCCCGGCCGGACCGGTGAACCAGGCGTCGTTCGAGAGGGTCAGGATCAGGTCCGCGCCGAGCCCGGCCTCGGCCGCGACGTAGCCCGCCTCGGTCACCTCGTAGCAGATGAGCGGCGCGACCGCGATCGGCGCCCCGCCGCGGAGCGCGAACCGGACCACGCGCGGCCCGGGCCCCGGGCTCCACCGGCCCGCCCACGGCAGCGCGCGCCGCAGCCACCCCGCGTCCAGCCAGCCGGGCACGTGCTCGGTCAGCGGGAACAGGTTGGTCTTGCGGTAGGTGTCGTGACCGACGGTGCCGTCGGCGCGCGGGCCGAGGAAGAAGGCCGCGTTGAACTCGCGCTCGCCCTCGCGCTCGAACGCGCCGAACACCAGCGGCACCGACGTGGCCGCGACCATCGCCTCGATCGCGCGGTCGAGCTCGGCGTGCTCCGGCGTGCGCGGCGCGCCGAACGTGGTCGGGTAGACCGTCTCCGGCCACACCAGCAGATCCGGCGGCGGCGGGGTCTCGACCACCTCGCGCGAGAGCTGGAAGTGAGTCTGGAGGATGTCGGCGACCGCCTCGAGCTTCCCCTTCATCGCGGCCAGCTTGTCGTAGCGGGTGATGTTGGCCTGCACGACCGCGGCCGGGAAGGTCGGCGCCGCCTCGGTCCTCGCGGCGATCTGGCGGCCGCGCACCACGCCGTAGCAGAGCGCGGCGACCACGACCGGCCCGGCTACCATCGCGACCGGTCGCAGCCGGCGCGAGGCGATCGCCATCGCCGCGCACTCGTTCGCGATCAACAGGATCATGGTCAGCCCGCGCGCGCCGAGCAGATCCGCCACCTGGCACAGGCTCGACCACGGATACAGCGCGTAGCCGAGCGTGTCGGCGAAGACCCGCGGCAGCGCCCACTCCGCCGCGATCCAGCTGGTCGCTCCGACCGCCGCGATCACGGCCCGGCTCGCGCCGAGTCGGGCCGCCGCGGCGCGCGCGCCGGCGAAAACGAGCAGGTGCGGCGCGAGCAGGACCGGCGCGCCGACCAGGGTCAGCGCCCAGGCGATCGCCGCCGAGCCGCCCGAGTAACCGGCGATCGCCGCCGGGAACCAGGCGAAGCTGGCGGCCGAGAACGCCGCCGCGGCCACCGCCCCCGAGCCCACCGCCACCGCCACGCCGGCTCCGTCGAGCGCGAGCAGCCACGGCACCAGCGCGACGAAGCCGAGCGGCACGAACGGCGCCTCCACCCGGGTGAACAGCCCGAGCAGGACGGCGCTGGCCAGCGCGCCGGCGAACGGCGTCCAGCGGGCGCGGGTCATCTCGGCGCCGAGGTCTGCTCGAAGTCGCGGCGCACCGGCGGCGGCTCGAGGGCCTGGAGCGGCATGCCGGGCGGGGCCAGCTCGGGCGGGACGACGCGGTCCTCCGGCAGTGGGATCGGCTGGCCGGACGCGTCGACCGGATGGTAGTCGGGATGGAAGACGAGGATCGGCGCGACCGGCTCGCCGTCGTCGGTGGTCTGGTAGTGGCGCATGTAGCCGGGCGGGAGCTGGTATCCATCCGGCACCAGGATGCCGCCCTTGATCGGCTTGGTGCCCGGCTGGTTGAAGGCGTGGATGCCTTCCCTGGGCAGCCCGGTCCGATCGATCTGGTTGAGGTACACCTCGCGCTCCGCCGCGCCCTCATGATCGGTGTCGCTGGCGCCGTCGGTGGCCGCGCCTCCCGATGGCGCGGCGAAGCGGATCGGCACCCGACCGGGCGCCGCCGCCGCGCCGGCGGTCGGGCCCACCGACGGTCGCTTCGAACCGCGCTCGCCCCTCACGCTGACGAACAGCCACGCCACCGCGGCGACCACCACGACCAGCCCGGCGCCGGCCAGGATGCGGGCCCGCGAGCGCGGGTGATCGATCCGCACGACACCGTCGGCGTCGACGGTGCGGCCCGGTGAGGAGGCGTCTTTGCGGGGGGACCCCATGCTCGGGTGACCTCGAGCCACTATGATAACGCCGAATGAGCCCGCCCTCGACTCGCCTGGTCGCGCGCGCTTACTCGCCGATGCTGCGACTGGTCGCCGCCGCTCTGGTCGCGGTGGCCGTGCTGGGCGTGCTCGACCTCGCCGCCGGGCTCTTCCTCGACATGCTCGCGCCCGCCGAGCTGGAGCGGGTGCCGCTGCCGCTCCTGGCCCGCCGTCTCCTCTTCACCGTCGCCACACCCTGGCTCGGCTTCTCGATCCTCCACTGGCTGGTGCGCGCGGTGGTCGACGTCGGCGGCGACACCGTGGCGATGAGCGGGCGCCGCGCGCGCTGGGAGATCCCGCGCGAGGCGATCGCCGCCGCGACCCCGTGGCGGCTTCCGTGGCCGCGGCCGGGCGTCGCGATCGCGCTCCGCTCCGGTCGGATCTTCCGGCGCGGCCTGGCCATGGCCGATCCCACCCCGCTGGTCGCCGCGCTGGGCGGTCGCACCGACGATCCGCGCCTGATCGCCGCCCGCGCCCGCCGCGCCACTCGCTGGCTCCGCCACCCGCTCCACGCGCTCGTGCTCGCGCCGCTGGTGCCGACCGCGATCGTCTTCCGGCTGCACCAGATCATCACCACCGGCAGCTGGCTGGGCGAGTATCACTGGTACGGCCTGGCCCGCTGGCTCCACACGCTGTCCGGGGTGTGGCTGCTGGTGGCCGGCAACATGCTGTGCTGGTACGCGCTGTGGCGGCTCGCGGTCGCGCTCCTGGCCTGGCCGGCGGCGCGCCTGCCGGAGCCGCGGGCGCGCGCCGTGCGCTGGGCGCTCGAGCTGACCGCCCTGGTCGGCTACTACGGGGGCGTCGCCTGGCTGCTCGTCACCCGGCTCGGCGAGTGAGCCGGGCGACGAGGAGGCCGTGAATCGCGGCGCCGTGGATCAGGGCGCGGCCGGCGAGAACAGGGACAGGAGGCGTCCCATCATCTCGTGGCCGTACGCGTTCCACACCGGGTTCTTGCCGTCGACGATCTGCCCGTCGGTGTAGTCGGCCGCCGACGTGCCGGTGCCGGTCCCGCCGAAGAAGCCGACGTAGACGGTGTCGCCGATGAAGGTCGGGTGGGTGTCGTCCGACTGCAGGTAGTCGAAGCTGGTGCTGGCGTCGGCCAGGTGGCCGTTGGCGTCGCGCAGGGTGGCGCGCAGCGTGACCGAGATGCGGTTCACGTAGTCGGCCTCCGACTCGCCCTGGACGTAGCGCAGCGCCTCCGAGTCGACCACGCCGTCGCCGTTGGAGTCGTAGTCCGCGCCCATCCAGGCGGCGAAGGTGTCGGCGCAGGCGAAGCCGTACTGGGCGGCCAGGCTGCACGCGCGCCAGTTGCTGCGCGCCAGGAAGGGCAGGAACTTCTCCTGCTTGTTGACCGGCTGGCCGGTGGCCGCGTCGCGACAGGCGGTGTTGACGTTGTCGGCGTTGTAGCCCGGGTAATAGATGTTGGAGACGATCTTCACCGCCTGGGCCGGCGCGTACTGGTTGATCGTCTGCATTCCCTTTTCCATGTAGGTCGTGCAGGTGGCCAGCGCCGACTCGATCACGCCGAAGTTGCAGTTGCCGCTCTGATCGGTCAGCGCGCTGCGCGCCTGCAGGTAGTCGTTGCCGCACATCTCGAACGTCACGACACGCGTGTTGGCAGCCTGCATGTACGAGCGCTCGCCGAGGATCTTGCTGTCGTAGATGTCGTTGGCCTTGGCGCCCGACTTGGTGCGGCGGAAGATCTCCATGTCGCTGTTCCACGCCACCGACGCGTACTCGCCCGCCACCTGCGGGGCCGCGCGCTTGGCCACCCGAGAGAGGCTGCCGCGGTAGCCGGCGTAGATCGAGTCGCCGTACCCGACCACGCGGAACTTGGCGCTGGTGCCCGCGCGATCGATCGTCCACGAGGTGTTCTGCGTGATCGTGCTGGCGTGGGCCGCGCCGCCCGCGCCGATCGCCGCGATTGCCGTCGCGAACGCCATCAGGCGAACGCCGACCAGACCGGTTCCGGTTCTGAACATGGGTGGTACCTCCAGGGTGGGGTTGCGCTTAGTTGATGACGCCACGCCGCCAGTGGAAAGGCGTCGCGCCAGCATCTTCCCCATCGAATGGAGTGCCACCTCCGCGTCCATCGGCGGTGAGGTGCGTGGGCGCGCACCGCGATCGCGCATGCTGCGCCGCATCGACCCCTCGGTGCGCGGCCGCGTGGCATTGTTCGCGCGAGCCAGATGTCCAGCCTCGACGCGACGCAGCAGGGATCGACCGGTGACGGACCGGGCGGGGTGAAGCGAGAGACCTTCACCTCGCGGTTCGGCGCGGTCATCACGATGATCGGCGTCGCGGTCGGCATCGGCAACATCTGGCGCTTCCCGTACATGGTGGGGAAGTTCGGCGGCGCCGCGTTCGTCCTGGTCTACATCGCGATCGTCGTCGCGATCGGCGTGCCCGCGCTCATGGCCGAGTGGGCGCTCGGGCGCCACACGCGGCGCGGCCCGGTCGGCGCGTTCGCCGCCGCCGGTCTGCCTTTCGGCCGCGCGATCGGCTGGTTCTTCTTCGCGGTGGTGGCCGCCGCGACTGCCTATTACACGGCGGTCATCGGCTGGGTCGTCTACCACGCCGTCGCCCAGCTGGCGGCCCCGTTCACCGCCATCGACGGATCGGCCATCCTCCCGCCCGAGACCGGAACCTCCGGTCGCTCGTTCGCGCTGCAGCTGGTCTGCACCGGCCTGGTGATCCTGAGCTGCGCGCTGGTGCTGCTGCGCGGGCTGCGCGCCGGCATCGAGCGGGCCAGCAAGGTGGTCCTGCCGATGCTTCTGGTGATCCTGGTGGTGCTGCTGGTCCGCGCGCTCACCCTGCCGGGCGCGATGGCCGGCGTGCGCTGGTACATCCTCGAGCTGCGCTGGGCCGATCTGGACGCGAGGGTGGCGATGGCGGCGCTCGGCCACGCGATCTTCTCTCTCTCGCTGGGCGGCACCTTCATGGTCGTCTATGGCTCGTACCTGTCGCCGGGCGAGAGCCTGCTCGGCGGCGCGGTGTGGACCACCGTCGGCGACACCGTGTCCGGCCTGGTCGCGGGGCTGGCGATCATCCCGGCGGTGTTCGCGTTCGGGCTCGAGCCGACCTCCGGCCCCGGACTGGTCTTCTCGACCCTGCCCCAGGTCTTCGCCGCCATGCCGCTCGGCTGGGTGTTCGGCTTCCTCTTCTTCATCGGCCTGCTGGGCGCCGGCTACCTGTCCGACATCGGCGCGTTCGAGGTCCTGGTCGCCGGCCTCACCGACAACACCCGCCTGTCCCGCCGCCGCGCGGTCTGGATCGTCGCCGTGCTGGTCCTCGCGCTGTCGATCCCGCCCTCGATCAACAACGCCATCTTCGTGCCGTGGGACCTCCTCTTCGGCAGCGGCATGCAGACCCTCGGCGCGCTCCTCGCGGTGGTCGCGCTGGCCTGGTCGCTCGACCGCGGCGCCGCCCTCGCCGCGCTCGGCAGCGACGGCCAGCACCCGGTGCCGCGCTGGCTGTTCTACTGGATCCGCTTCGGCGTCCCCGCCGCGATCCTCGCGGTCGGCATCTGGTGGCTGCTGACCAGCGTCCTCGGCGCGACGGTCGCCGAGTAGCCCGAGCGCCGCGGCTCTATCCCAGGTCGTAGGCGACGTTGATGGTCAGCGTGATCGGCTGGAGGTTGCCGTGGGTCGCGCCCGGCGCCTGCTCGGTCACGACCGCGTTGGCGTAGGAGCCATTCCAGGACCAGCCGTCGCCGGGCGACTCCGACACCGAGCGCACCGCGCCCAGCTCGATGCCGAGCACATCGGCCAGCTCGCGCGCCTTGGCCTGGGCCGCGGCCGCCGCCTCGCGCCGGACCCGGGCCTTGAGCGCGGGCAGGTCGGAGACGCGAAAGGTCGTCGCCACGTGAGTCGCGCCCTGGCCGCCGAGCACCTCGAGGAGCGGGGCGAGCTGGTCGAAGTCGCGGGTCACCGCGGTGACGTCGATCGCCGCGCGATAGCGGACGATCGCGCCGGTCTTGGGGTGCAGCACCGGCTCGAGGCCGAGGCTCGACAGCGAGAGGTCGCCCGGCGCGACCCCGGCCGCCTCGAGCGCGGCGGCCGCGGCGCTCTGGATCTGGCTCACCTGGCGGGTCGCCTCGACCGCCGACGCGGCCTCGACCGCGAGCGTGGCGCGCACGTCGGCCACGTCCGGCACCGCCTGGAGGGTGGCGCTGCCGCCGACGACCAGGCCGCGCAGATCGCTGGCCGGGTCGGTTCGGCCCGGGACCACCACCAGGCGGCCCGGCCCGGAGGCGGCCTGCCGCACGGCGATGACCGCCAGCAAGGCGACGGCGGCCACACAGAAGAGACCGAGGAGAGCCAGCGCTGGCCCGGTCCGGGTAGGGATGAATGTGCTCACGAGATCCTCCATCGCGATGGTCTGCAATGGAGGACCGCCGGCGCGCCGCCCGCATTCGCCGGCGCCGGCTTCCTTACACGCTCGTTACGTCGCTACCGCGACCCGTAGTTGTTCGGGCTCTGCTCCTCGTTGCGGTCGGTGGCCGGGGGCGGCGCGGGCGTCAGCTCGGAGATGGCGGCGCGCTCGGCCTCGTCCATCGGGATGTCGAGCGCGCCGATCACCGCCTCGAGCTGCTCGAGGTTGCGCGCGCCGATCAGCGCCGCGGTGACCGCCGGGTGCGACGCCACCCAGGCGACCGCGAGCGCGGCCGGATGCACGCCGCGCTCGCGCGCCATCGCGACGAACCGGTCGGCGATCTGGTAGTAGCTCGAGTCGCCGTAGCGAGTCCGGTACATCTCGTTCTCGACCAGGCGCCCGCCGCTCGGCCGCCGGTCGGCGCCGTACTTGCCGGTCAAGAGGCCGCCGCCGGTCGGGCTGTAGCTGATCACCGCCACCCGCTCGGCCGCCGCCATCGGCAGGATCTCGACCTCGGCCTGGCGCTTGGTCAGGTTGTACATCGGCTGCAGGCACACGACCGGGGCCAGCGACCGCCGCTCCGCCACGCCGAGCGCCTTCTCCACCTGCCAGGCGGCGAAGTTCGACACCGCCGGGTAGAGGATCTTCCCCTGGCGGACCAGATCGTCGAGCGCCCGCAGGCTCTCGTCGAGCGAGGCGAGGTCGTCGAACCGGTGCAGGTAGTAGAGATCGATGCGGTCGGTGCCGAGCCGCTCCAGGCTGGCCTCGACCGCGCGCACCAGGTGGTAGCGCGACGAGCCGCGCGCGTTCACGTCCTTGCCGGTCGGGAAGTACGCCTTGCTGGCCAGCACGATCCGATCGCGGCAGCCGGACGCCGCCATCAGGCGGCCGAGCACCTTCTCCGATTCGCCGGCGGTGTAGACGTCCGCGGTGTCGAAGTGGTTGATGCCCGCGGCCAGGCAGCGCTCGAACAGCTGGCGCGACATCGCCTCGCCCGCGTCGCTGCCGAACGACATCGTGCCGAACGCCAGGCGCGAGATCTTCACCCCGGTGTTTCCGAGCAGCCGGTAGTCCATCGCTTCGCTCCAGGCCTGAGGTCAGGAAGGGGAGACGCGGTTCCGGGCCACGCCGCGCAGCATGAGCCACGCGCCGGCCGCGAGCGCGACGAGCGAGAACGCCGCGCAGACCGCCCCCCACAACCAGTAGGGACCGCCGAGCAGGTCGCCCAGCGCCGCCGAGTCGGACAGGCCGACGCCGGCCCCGGTCACCGCCTTGTCGGTGAAGAGGTAGTCGCCGCGCGAGAACACGCTCAGCGCCAGCTGGACCGACAGGAACCCGAGCACCAGCTGGGCCCAGTCGGCCCGCGCCCGCCAGGCGATCGCCAGCGCGCTGAGCGCCACCGTACCGGCCACCGCCATCCCGAAGCCGGTCCGCACCTTGAAGATCATCGCCCAGACCAGCAGCAGCCCGATCGCTCCCAGCCACCAGCGCGACCACGCCGCCCGCCGCGCCACCGCGAAGCCGAACGCCGCCGCCACCGCCGGCCCGAGCAGGCCACCGGCGACGATGAGCGCGTGCTGCCAGGTCGTGGTCGCCGCGGTCAGCGCGACGCCGGATCCGTCGGCGTACATCTGCAGCCGCTCGAAGTGGGCGCCGACCAGGAGCGCCGCCAGCCCGTGGCCGAGCTCGTGCACCAGGGTCGATAGATAGAGGAGAGGCCGCGCGATCGTCTGCCCGTGCGGGACGACGTAGAGCCCCAGGGTGAAGACCGCGCTCAGCAGCAGCACCCAGCGGGCCCGCCGCACCGGATCGCCGGAGGTGGACCGCCCGGCCGCGCCGGCGACGGCAGCTCGCGCCCGCGCGGTTCCCAGCGTCAATTCATCGAGCTCGGTCTTCGCCAGCGCCATGCAGTGGTTGTAGCGCACCCGCGGTGGCCGCGCATCCGCGCCGCCGGATCGGGGCATTTCGCCCCACGCCGGCTGCCCGTCGCTCCGCCGCGCGCGCTACGGCATGATCGCCGCCGCGTCCTTCGGGTCGGCGAACCAGATCATCCGCGACACCACGCCGCGCAGGGACTTCACGGGCCCCTTCCTGGTCGGCGCCGACGCGCCCAGTTCCATCTCGATCTCGTAGCGGATGGTTCCGTCGCGGCCGAGACACGCCGCGTCCGGCCAGTCGTCGATCTGATCGTCGGCCGTCTTCACGACCGCGCACTGGCTGGCAGCCCCTGACCTGCGGAGGACGCCGAACACGGCGCCCACGCCGATCCCACCCGGGCCGCGGATCGGGTTCGGTGACTTCGCCGCATCCTCGGCGTATCCGTCGGAGACGTCGATGTGGCTGATCGCGCCGCCGTCGTCGAGCACGATCTGGGCGACCACCCGCCCGCCGCGGAGCAGCTCGAACCCCTTGGACACCTCGCCCTCGCCGGCCGGGATCTCGGCCTCGCGGATCTCCTCGCCCGGCAGCGCGGCGCGCATCGCGGCGAGGGTGCCGGCGGTCGAGCGGCCCACGCCGCCCAGCCCGGTCGACGTCAGCGCCAGGGCCGGCGTGCCCGCATCGGCGACCGGCGCGCCCGCATCGGCCGGCGCCGACTTCGGGTCGGACGGCTTCGGGTCGGACGGCTTCGGGTCCGACGGCTTCGGCTCGGCCAGGACCGGCGTCGCCGGCGCTGCTCGGGCCTCCTCCGGCCCCGCCGACCGCTCCTTCTTCTCGCACCCGGCCGATCCGATCACGAGCACCGACAGCGCGACTGCAGCGATCTTCATGTCGTCTCCTGCGACGTCTTCATGACGACAGCCTACCAACGGCCGGCTGGGCGGGCCGATCTCCGTCACGATCCGGCGCGGTCGACCAAAAGCCGGACCAGGGCCGCCTTCTGCACCTTGCCGAGCGGCGTGCGGGGGAAGTCGTCCACCAGCACGACCTCGCGCGGCGCCTTGTACGAGGGCAGGCGCGCGCGGCCGAACGCGTGGATCGCGTCCGGCCCCGGCGCGGCGCCGGGCCGCGCGATGACCGCGGCGACCACGCGATCGCCGAGCGCCTCGTCGGGCAGGCCGACCACCGCCACCTCGGCCACATCGGGGTGCTCGCGCAGGACCTCTTCGATCTCGAGCGCCGAGATCTTGTAGCCGGCGCTCTTCAGGATGTCGACCGACGCGCGGCCGAGCAGCCGCACCGCGCCGTCGGGGTCGCGCACCGCGAGATCGCCGGTGCGAAACCAGTCGCCCACGAACGCGCTGGCGGTCGCGTCCGGCCGCTGCCAGTAGGCGCGGAACACGCTCGGGCCGCGGACCCACAGCTCGCCGGGCCCGGCGGCCGATTCGCCGCCGTCGTCGCCGACCAGGCGGATGTCGACCGTGGGCAGCGGCCGGCCGACCGAGCCGGCTCGCCGACCGGCAGGGTCGAGCGGATTCGACAGCGCGATGCCGATCTCGGTCATCCCGTAGCGCTCGAGCGGGATCGCGCCGTGCAGCCCGCGCCACCACGCCGCCAGGCCGACCGGCAGCGCCGCCGATCCGCTGGTGGCCAGGCGCAGCCGCCCGGCCGCCCCGCGCAGCGCGCGCGCCGCCGAGGGATCGCGCTCGCTCAGCTCGCGCAGGCGGTGATACATGGTCGGCACCGCCATCCACAGGGTGGCCTTCTCGGCCTCGAGCGCGTCGATCGCGCGCGCGGCGTCGAACCGCGGCAAGAGGTGCACCCGCGCGCCGGCCCGGTGCGGGGCGAGCAGGGCCACGACCAGGCCGTGCAGATGGTGGAGCGGGAGGGCGTGGACCATGCGATCGGCCGGGCCGATGCCCCACGCGCGGGCGAGGACGTCGGTCTGCGCGATGAGGTTGCCGCGCGACAGCACGACCCCCTTGGGCTTGCCGGTCGTGCCGCTGGTGTAGAGGATGAGCGCCGGCTGCTCCGCCGGACCTGCCAGCGGATCACCGCCCGGTCCGCCCGCCAGCTCGCCGAGCCGCACCACCCGGCGGCCCTGGGCAAGGACCGCGCCGTGCTCGACCAGATCGTCGGACAGAACCACAGTGTCGGCCCCGACATCGTCGGCGAACCAGCCCAGCTCGGCCGGCGGGTAGGCGGCCGACAGCGGCAGCGCGACGCCGCCGCCGGCCACGACCGCGGCGAAGCCGTCCAGCCACCCGGGGCCTGCAGTCGCGAGGATCGGAACCGGCCGGTCGCTGAGCGCCATCGTGAGCCGAGCGCGACGCTAACACGGACAGCGAGCGCCGCTGACCGTGCGGCGCCGCCGCGCCGCAGATCCTGCGCCGGCGCGGTGGTCGCTTTTCCAGCTAAAGGAAACCGGCAAGCGACCGTCTTGAACGGAACCCAACCGCCGCGGTCTCTCCCCTGTCTGCGCGCTCGATGAAGTGCGCAAGAGCTGCGGCGCGAGCAACCACCGACGACTCGCCCGGGGCCGGGCGAGTGAGCAATCGGCCAGGCGTCGCGTGGGTGATCTCCAGATGCGGCGCGCCACATTTCGCGGGCCGCGTACCGCACGCAATCAGGCTCAAGAAGTCGGGCTCCGACCCGATCCATACGAAACAACCAAACTGGGAGGCATCTATCATCGTGCTCAATCTCCGACCATGTGCGCTTTTTCTGCCGATCATTCTCGGTTCGACCGCATGTCTGTCGCTCGACGCGGGGAGTGACGACGCCGACCACGTGGGCGAATCGGCGCTCGAATCGCGCGCGAACAACGGCATGAGCCTCAACGGCATGAGCCTCAACGGCATGAGCCTCAACGGCATGAGCCTCAACGGCATGAGCCTCAACGGCATGAGCCTCAATGGCATGAGCCTCAACGGCATGAGCCTCAACGGCATGAGCCTCAACGGCAGCCAGCTCGGCGGCGTGAGCTCCGATGGTCAGCCGGTGACCGGTGCGGCCCTGGTCGGCGCCCAGATGAACGGCACCCTGTCCAACGGCGACACGCTGGCGCTGCGCGTGGACTCCGCCACGGCGCTGACCGGCGCCAACAGCGACGTGTGGGCCTACGCGGTCAGCTACGCCCAGGCGGGCGGGAGCTGGGCGCCGCTGTGCGGCACCGTCGGTGACGCGCCGGTGTCTGCCATCCCGCTCAACGGGACGTGGAGCTACGAGGCCGGCGTGGCCGGCGGCGGCGCGTGGACCGACAGCCCCACCGCCTTCACCTTCGGCTGTCGCGGCACCGCGCTCGCCAAGTGCGTCGAGCTCGGCTACAAGCCCTGGCAGACGGTCGGCGGCGTGTCGATGCGCGAGCATCACCAGGCCTGCACCCGGATGATCCGCGCCGACTACTGCGGCAACGGCACGCCCGGCACCATCAACGGCTGGCAGATCAACCTGTGGGACGACGTCGGGATCCAGGCCGACACCGAGGGCGCCCTGCAATGGGTGTTCGAGGGCGAGTGGACCGCGTCCGGCGCGACCTGTGTCGACGAGTACCGCGCGCTCGAGCTGGTCGTCAGCGGCGACGTGCCGACCTGCGCGCTCGAGAAGATCACCAGCGATTGCGGCGCGCCCGGCTTCGCGCCCGGCGTCCTGCTCAAGGACGAGTACAACAGCGCCGGCGTGCTCGGCCTGGTCCAGCAGCTCGCGCTGCAGAACCCGAACACGCCGCTGGCCGAGATCGTCGAGGACGCGCTCTTCGCGCTCGAGAACGGCTTCGGCGCCCTGGCGGCGAGCCCGCCCGACCGCGTGATCGCGCTGGCGCACTTCGAGGACGGCGCCGGCGACCTCACCACGGCGATCAGCGGCGGTCTGCTCGCCTCTGGCTACGGCAACGGCCTCCTCAGCCGCATCGCCGGCGTGTCGCGCTTCCAGGCGCTCGGCGCCGCGGCCGACAACGCGTGCCAGGCGCAGTATCCGACCCGCCTCACCGACTCGCACAACCTCCTCGCAGCCGGGGACGTGCGCCGGGCCGGCCTGCAGTACACGGATGCCGTCGCGCTCTATGGCGACGCCGTCGCGGCCGCCCAGGCGGCTCACGGCACGAGCTGCACTCCGTAGCACTCGCCAGCTTCGTGGCAAAGGCCGGGTCACCCTCCGCGTCGGCGTGGGTGGCCCGGCCTCTTTTTCGGCACCCGCCCCGTGCGGCCGGCCCGGCCCCGGTGCACAAACCGAGGAGATGCCGGACCTCGCCGCTCAGCCCCCCCTCGCGCTGGCCTACTACATCGGCCTGGTGGCGCTCTTCCGCCTGGCGGGCAAGCGCCTGGCCGGTCAGACGACCACCTTCGACCTCATCGTCCTCATCAGCCTGGCGGTCGTCCTCCAGGGCGTGGCGCTGCGCCAGGGCGCCGCCAACGCGGTCGTCTTCGTCGTGACCGTGTTCGCGGCCCACCGGCTGCTCGCCTCCGCCTGCGCCCGGTCGCCTCGCCTCAGCCACATCGTCCGCGGCCGGGCCCGCTCCCTGGTCATCGACGGGCGCGTCGCCCACGACGCCCTCCACGAGGAGCGCATCACCTACGACGACCTCCTCGCCGGCCTGCGCAAGCTCGGCTTCTCCGGGCCGGCCGAGGTCCGCGTCGCTCACCTCGAGGAGACCGGCCAGATCAGCGCGGTCGGCTACGACCGACCCTCCGGTGCGAGCCCGAGCTGAGCCCGAGCCAGAGCCCGACCTAGAGATCCGACCGCACCCCGAGCGCCGTGGCGATCTGCCGCGCGACCCGCATCCCGTCGAGCGCCGCCGAGACGATCCCGCCGGCGTATCCGGCCCCCTCGCCGGTCGGATACAGGCCGGCGAGCCCGGTGCTCTCGAGCGTGATCGCGTCCCGGGTCACCCGCACCGGCGAGCTGGTGCGCGACTCGGTCGCGATCAGCACCGCCTCCTCGGTCAGGTAGCCGCGCAGCGTCTTGCCGAACCCGGACAGGCCGGCCCGCAATCGGGCCGCGATCGGCAGGCCGGCCGAGTCCAGCACCTCGGCCACGTCGCCGGCGGTCAGCCCGGGCAGGTAGCTCGACTCCGGCACCGTCGACGACGCATGGCCGGCCAGAAAGTCGGTGACCCGGGTGGCCGGCGCGCGCAGAGCTCCGCCGCCGGCGGCAAAGGCGGCCACCTCGATGTGTCGCTGCAGCGCGATCCCGCCCAGCGGCGCGCCCCGCTCCGCCACCCGGTCGGCGGCCGCCACGTCGCCGAGCTCGATGCTGACCACCAGCCCCGAGTTCGCGAAGCGCGAGTCGCGCCGCGACAGGCTCACCCCGTTGACCACCAGCCCGCCCGGCTCGGTCGCGGCCGGCACCACCCAGCCACCCGGGCACATGCAGAACGAGAACACCCCGCGGCCATCGATCTGTTCGGCCAGCCGGTAGGACGCCGCCGGCAGCGCGGCGTGCCCGGCCGAGCGACCGTACTGGATCTGGTTGATGAGCGCCTGCGGGTGCTCGACGCGGACCCCCAGCGCGAACGGCT
>Ga0193753_10000338_pt1 | contig 46544 bp, 65 predicted proteins | sample H1c2metaG_FD_144925 | JGI IMG/M metagenome (GOLD analysis project Ga0193753, IMG submission 144925) | Soil microbial communities from a riparian zone of the East river system, Colorado, United States - H1c2 | ecosystem: Environmental > Terrestrial > Soil > Riparian zone | place: USA: East...
GTCGATCGCTTGCTTAGCTTGCAGTCGAGCGATGGTAGCATTCGTTCTCGCAATGCTCTCCTCGTAAGCGCCTTTAGCCCTGGCCGAAGAAACCGCACCAAAGGTTGTCGCGATAGCGCTGAGGCTAGATAACCCCATGGATAGATAGAGGTTCGTCGCCGGCATAGACGATTGCGGAGAAAACGCGAAATCAAACGGAGATCCGCCAGGTGGTGTTGCAGTCGGACCTTGAACCGGTCTTATTTCTGTCCATCCATTAGCCATGCTTAGACCCTTTCATATCCTGGATTCTGCGACTTTGTTTCGCCTACAACACCGATAGCTAAAAGGGTCAGCGGAACAGGATCGACGTTTCTGATAAATAATCGTCCATTTCTATTCCATCGCGACTCCATAATAACGTAATCCTGACCTGTCACAAGCTCCGGCGGTTGATCATAATTGACCTGGGTCATTCCACGCATCAATTCATAAAGCTCGAACAGAGGGTCGTCGTTCGTATTATTTAAATTCGTATCTGGGTTTTCGCTTCCAGCGAAAAATGAACGGGTATTGTAGAGATAAATATTAAGTTCTACAGATCTTCGGCGCGTTGCTAACAAAGACTCACCGCCAATAGTTTCTCGATCAAGCGTCTGCACGTCCTGAATCATGGGAAGCCCTACAAAGATAACTGAATACTGTTTATCGAGCGTTAAAATCCCGTTGTCGGGAACAGTGTAAACCGTTGTTATCTGCGAGTTCAATGGACTTCCCACCAGAAAACGATCTGCCCAAATGCTTACTTCCTGACCAGCTAAATGCGTCAATCCAGATATAACCTGGGTCGCTTGAGCCCATGTCGTAACGGCAACGTTCTGTAAATTGCTGGGGACAATGCCGTCCGGCGTTACGGTCGCTGAATAGAAATCGTTTGACTGCTGAATGGTTAATCGGGTCTGAGATCCACGCGCCCCCTGGCTTGCAATAAATTCTTCGTCCTGTAAAAAAATCTGCTGTCCAAGAGTAAAACTCCCGGCAACAAAAAACAATGCGCTTGAAACGATTGTTAACTTTTGTAAATAAGCTGTATCGCTTGAGGAAAATGAACCAATGGGGAAGTCTGGCGCGAGGACTTGGTTAACAACTGCCGGATAACTGGCCGGGGGAAATCCGAGAGTTAGACCTATGCTCTGCGAGTAGTGCGGGTCAGTTACGTCGAAATTAAACGTGTACGGAGTGGAATCATTAAGCATGCGGAACTTGCCGCCGGCAGGTTGCCCGAAGAAGCTCTCACTGACCGCGGCTTCCATAGCAGCAGCAACGGCGGAGTTGATCTCAATTAACGAATACTCACCCGCTGCTATAGTAACGAAATAATCATTTCCGCCAGTCGTAAACGAGATCCCATCATTGACCCCAGCAACAATCGTAATCGCGCCGATAAGTTGCATCGTGTTAGACCCAGTATTCCTACCGTCATACTTAGAAAATGAATCTAGATAACTGGCGTTTATGGGATCGGTCCACAACCGCGAAGACATCCGTTCAATATACCGTACCGTTTCGCCGTTGATCACACGGGCAATTGAAAGATAAACCGCATACTCGCCATTTTCGGGAATCGCGCAAATGTTTTCTACCGATCCATTTGTTAAATCGTGCCTAGCCCACGCTAAGACTTGCTGTTCGCGCACGTACGTACAAGAGAGCAAAACGCCATCGCTGCGAACCGCCCAGATGGTCGAGTCTGGAACTTTCTGATAGGCCCAATCGACGATCTGGTAATTTTCAAAGAGATGTGAAGCGAAAACAGTTATGTCGTTTCCGCGATAACCGTCTATCGCAAAATCGAAAGAGAGGTCTCTGATGAAGCTGCCCAGCGCTTGATTGAATAACAGGACGTCTCCGACCTTGAGTGGCATCAGTGGGGAAGCGCCATACTGCGACTGAACGGACGCGTTTATCGAGGTCGGTGTTATGACGCCGTTTCCATTCCCCTGAACGTACAGCTCAGCGCCAGAGGTAAGCATCAGAGCGAACTTGATCTCCGTTACGAATTCAATTTCGTTTACTTCCTGGCCAGCGATTGACCCGAAAATCCCATCGCTATCCACTCCGGGTATTGAGGTGTCGAAGTTGTAAAAATCTCCAGGCTGAGACATCGCAAACCCTATCGGATTATTAACGAAATCAGCGAACACACGTCGCTGCTGCGTGAACCCTACCGTCCCAGGCCAATTACTGTTTGCGAAGGGGTTTGTATAAAGCGGGTACCTGATGGATAGGTCTGGATCAATTCCGGGGTCCGTATAAGTCAGCTCTACCGTTTCCCCGATAAAACCGCCACCCCCGCCACCGGCGATACCGTTGGCATCTAAAAATCTATAGATTCTGTACCGCACCGCGCCGGTCTTTGCCGTCCAGGTCAGCGTTATAGGATCGGTGACGGTCGGTGTCTTTGTATTTAAAATCCCAAATTTCGTTACCGGACCCAGCACCGAAGTATCATCCGATTCTTCGCCGTTAACATCGACGGAGGAAATCGCATAAAACACCCCATGGCCGGGATCAGCAGAGCCTACTCCTCCAGCGCCGGCTGGGCCCGATACAGGAGCGCCTGTAAAAAATGTCGACAGAGTCCAGGACGGAGCGCCACTGATTCTTTTCAGTTCTCGGGGCGCATAGTTTTTGTTTACGATCGTCAGGATATCGGCGCTCTGAGCAAACTTTAAATCGTCCAGATCGGCCTGAAGGTATGGGCTAGAGATAACGTAGGGGCGGTTAGCGGTTCCAGTTGTCAGAATAAAACCATTGAATGCTGTGCTATCGACAGGCGTTCCATCCAAAAGCGTGAGATCAAATGACGTTCCAACCAAATTAGAAACCAAATAATAATTGTTGTTTAACTCACTCATGCCAGCTATTCCAGAGAAATAAATGATCTCGCCGTTGCTTAACACGGGAAGGGCGACAGTCACGTTGGCGGGGTTGCTCTGGGTAACGTTGGTTACGAGCACGCTCGCGTCAACGACATTGGCGCCGTTCTGGTAAAACGTGACGTATTGATCCCCGAATTCCAGCATGTAACTCTGGCCGAGGCCGGTTTGGTTAAAGACGAATGGGATTAATCGAACAGGGTTTCCGTGATTTAGCGATGTTCCAACGTACATCGTTCCAGGGCGGCCAGTGACACCGCCTTGACGCATACTGAACATGTTACGCAGTGTTCGCAGGGATTTTTCGTAGATGGAGTTATCGGCCCTAGCGTAGAGAACTGGGCTGATTTCGCCGCCTGCAAATGTAGGTTGTTTTATGGGTGCCGTCATTTACTGCACGATGAACCCGGACGGCTCAGCCACCCAGCTCATTCCTGGATAGCCAGCAGAATAACCGTTGCCGCGACCGCGAATAAACTCGCTTTGAGGTTCTTCTGGACGCTGTTCTTCATTCAGATTTTCAGCTTCCGCGTCACTGAACACTGTATCCATCTTTTGAGTAATGACGGCTAACTGCTGTTGAGGATTGGCCGATGTAAGCGTTGTGACGATCAAAGAAGCCAGCATGTACGAAAACGCCCAGTTGAAATTATCCGGCCACTGGGAAATGTTCAAGTTATCGAACGTGTATTCCATGATCGTGGGAAGCAACTGACCGTTAACGCCAGGCCAGTTAGTGTAGATCCAAAGGCCTGTCGTTTGCGGGTACGCAGTCGTAGGGGTTGGCGTAAGAGTCGACAGACCTATGGGAACAGGTTGCATCACGCGGTAAGGAATACGGCTCTGGCGCGAGTCATTATTTAAACGCCAGCTCATAAACCGCGTGACCTTCAAGCAGTCTACAGGATACTGATAGGCGTATAACCACTCAGGTGTTGGTTGGCTGGCGACCAAGGCCGGCGCGATTTGTTTCGTTGCGAATGACCACGGAATTTTCGTGAGCGCACTACGTCTTGCTGTATCCCACCATGTTCGGCACATCTGCGCTTCTAAACTGCGATCCGTATCCAATGACTGAATAGGTTTTGAAACGCCACAATGCGTCAGCGCCAGATTTGCGATTTGCGTTGCGACCTGTAGACTCATAGCCAATCCCTCCGTTTAGTTAACCATAGGCGGGATACCCCACTCCGCCTGCCCGTAAGAACCAATTAAGAATCCGACGCTGTCACCCGTTCATCACTCCGGGTTGGTTCCCCGACTTTCCTCTCCGCTTTTTAATGCGGTCTTATGGTTAGATCGGACTTTCCATTGGTATTTCAGGCAATACAACTTTAACCGGCGTCTGAGACATATTCTTCGGCTTCTTCGCGCGATACACGGGATGCACTTCAAACGGCGGGTAATCATGCGTCACATCCGCGTCGTCATTGACCCGCTCCATCCACTCCGGCGCAAAGAAACTTGCCATCTTGATCTTGAACATCGGTTTACCGTTCGCATCTACTTTTTGCTTAGCGCCGACCATGATGGGAATTCGTTTCCCATTTTCATCTAGCTCAAGCAACGGGCGACCGTGCTCATCTTTTAATTCGTAGGGAGCTTCTTCCACCTCGAAGATTTCTCCAGGGAAAGTTCCCTTTTCCGTTTCAATCGGACCTTTGTAGTAATAGCCTTTGTACGTCCCATCCTGGGTCGCTCTGACTTTAATCATCGAGAAGGTGACCCCTTAGTCTCGGAAGGCTTCCCTTTACTTATTGGCGCGTTGGCAACCGTTCCAGTAGGACGAACGGCAGGCGCTGGTACAGGAGGGACGGGTTTCACCTCAGTAACTTTTTCCATCCAGGTAGAGCTGAACATCGATTCTTCAATTTCAAATACCTGTCCGACTTCACGACGAAACTGCCCTTGAATACCAGGTGCGATGGCTCTGACTTTGATTAATTTCATTTTACGGCCTCCTTGTTTTTTTGTAGTTCCGCTACAAATTTAGATGCGGGGTTTAAACTGAGATTACCCCGCCAACTCTTTTTATTTATCGGACCACGAAGCCTGTATCGTACAGGTCGGAAGCTTGAATGTTCTGTAGCAGCTTCCCTTCAACGACACCAGCCGTCCACGCAGTCGTGGTAATTAACACGGCGAGTCCCAAATACCGCTCGTAGATTAACGAGGCGGGAAGTTGAGTCAACCAACGGTATCCTGCAACCAGTGTCGCAGCGGCAAGCGCTGGAGACTGAAGGAGGACAACAGGCGATCCCATGGCAGGATCAGCATCCGTTAGAAGCTGGAAGGTTGCATTATCAGCAGCCTGAGCCACGGAGGTAATGACCAAAACTTCTAGCCACATTTCGCCGCCAATACCCATGTCACGACCTGCGTTTGACTGCACGCCAGCGTTGTAGCCTGGTGTGCTAGCGCCGCCAGAACCGACCGGCAATCCCAAAGGAGCCAAGTCGACAGTGAACGGTGCAAGGTTCTGTGCCGCAAGAGTCGGAGCGTACCCGGAGGTTCCCCGACCAGTGAACATCAGTTGAGCATCTTGAATTGACATTGTTTTTTCTCCTTTAAGTTAGCTGATCGCTGATTCAGTATTCAACAGCTGATCGACCGTTCTGATGGGAATGCCCAAGAACTTGAGTTCCGACTGAGGCGTTCCAAACTGGTTCAATCCTTCAGTGACGCTCAGAGCGTTTTGCGACTTATCCAACGCTTGAATCATCAGCATCGATTGAAGGGTCCGGTTCATGTAATACGCGGGTCGAATGCCACCCCACGACGGGATACGAGACCGCATCCGGCTCATCAATTTAATCAACTGCTGAGCGTTCTGCGTGCCTGATCCAGCGGTTAGGTCCGGGATCGAGACGTTAGCGCACCGCACAACATAGCGCCAGTCTTTCACCGCGATACCGCAATACCAGTGCCACAAATCAACGTAGGCATGAATCATGCCAGCGCCGAAAGTGACGTTTGTTTGCAAGGGACGATCTCCGAAATCCCAGTGTTGCAAACCGCCCATGGTCCCGCGAGGATAGATACCATAAACGGTATTTTCGCCCCAACCGATTAACCACAGAGACGAATTAGTCGCGCCGCCGCCGTTAGCATTCAGGATGTTCTGGCCGTTAATCGCACCGGAAATCGCGCCGTAACGTGGAGACAGACCTAGGATCTGTTCAGAGTTCACCGCTGTGTTGCTGTAGAACACCGCGCCAGCAAGTTGCTGGCTGAGTGATTCAACAAACGCATCGGCTTCCGACAAGCGATACTTCTGAGCATTTCCGTTTAACATGGCGATGTCATAATCGATCACGCACCACGCTTCTAGAATCCCACACGCTTCGTCGATCTGAGCAGTGGTCGACTTCGAGGCGGCTGTACCGGCATTAGCTACTTTCCAATAGGCTTGTGGCAAACCCGTTCGGAGAGTATTCCGATGGCCTGTAGGGAGGTTGCCCTCTTTCCACGGCATATCGGTCAAGATTTCGTTTTTCTGTGACAACAACTCGGCAATGATAGGCACTTCGCCGTTAGGATCAGTGCGTTTCGCAATGTCCAATAGCGTCAGTGAGTTATTAGCGTTCGCTGCAACCATAAATGGTTCTCCTTAGTTTATTTTGGTGTCGTCTTCCCGTAAAGAATTTCTTCCGGGGGTCTCTGCTGTTCTTGTGGCGTTACTGTCCCACGGACAAACCCATCCTCGCCCATCATTTTTCCGACTCTGGCCATGAATCGGACTAACTCTGGATAATTACCGAGACCGGTCTTTTCGACCCAGCCTTGTAATTCTGGCGTGGAAAAAGCCTTAAAAGCCCGCGAAGCTAGGACAGTTGTTTCGGCAAGTTTATCGCCGCCCATTTCAGGGTCTTTCGTAATCGCTTCTTTCCATTCGATTTTCGTCTTCTCGAACGATTCTTGTTGGCGAGTCTCGACGGCCTTAGCCGTCTGATCTTTCGATACAAGGTAGCGTTCGGCTTGCTCTTTACTCAGGCCCATCTCCTTAGCGTCTTTCAACGTTTGGGTCAGGTCCTCGGGCGTCAGTTTCGAACCATCCGGTAATTTCAAATCGTACTCCGTCGGAGCGGGAACCGGTGAGGGTGTCTCTCCCGGTTTAGGCGTCTCCGTAGGCGGTTTGACTTCCGGTACAGGTGGCGTAACTGGCGGTGTAACAGGAGCTGGGGCAGCCTCGGGCGTCACCGGTGGAGGCGTCGTTGGGAATAGAACAGACTCTGCTCCCGGTGCTGGCGCGGGGGTAACTGTAGGTGCTGGCGTGTTCACGATCGTCGGAGCGGGAACCACCGGTGTTATCTCTGGCATTTTGAAGCCTCCATGTAAGCGTAAACTCGGTTACGCATTATTTTTTTCCTGCTGTTTAGATTCGGTTAAGCATTTCAAATACGCCGAGGGATCAGCATCGTTCATATCAGCGATCATGAGTAGCCCGATATTGCGTTCGCCCTCATTAAAAAACGTGGTGTTATTTCCAGTAAACGATGATTTAAAAATCCCGCACGTAACCAGCATGCGCCAATAGAACCGCCGTCCTTCAACGGTCGACAATACCGCGGCAACGTCGGTTAATTCCCGGCGCCGACTGATACGGTCTAACGACTCGCGCCGTTTAAGTTTCTCAGGATCGTCTAGTTCGGACATTGAATCTCCTAATCACCACTAAAATCGTTCCGATCGCAAGCGCCGCTATGATCTGCATTCCGATCTCAAGCATTGGGCGGCGGCGCTCCACTTCCAGGCAACATATTCCCCGCACTAGCCCGTTGAATCAGGTCCGACAAAGCGTTCGATCCATCCGTAGGAGACGTCGCCAGGTTCTTAGCCGCCTTCGAAGCAGCCTCGGCGTCAGCTAACTGCTGCTGTTTCGCCTGAGCCTGAGCCCGTTCCTGACGCATCGCAGCTACATCATCGTCGTCGCGCAAGATACCGGGAGGAATCGAGAGGTCTTCGCCATATCGATCCAGCGCTTCATCGATATTAAATTTATCTAACACGCTGGGATCTTCTGGGTGCATCTCTTTGAGTTTCAAAGCGTATCCCGTGAACTGTTCGATACCGCCAGCAGCCAAGGCCTTCTGGGCCTGAGCGATGATCGAGGTGTATTCCACCTTGAGAGGCATCTTACGCATCTCGGGAGGTGGTGGCGGAATGCGTCCTTGCGCGACCATGATATCGAAGCTCTGCTCTACCAATGGATCAAGCAAATCTTGGTTCAAGCGATCTACTACCGGGCCCACTTCTTGTAGCTTTTCGTTTTGCAACGCCCGTATTTCTTCAGCGGTCACGTTGCCTTTATCCAGATTCGATACCACGAGCCAGAGATCCTTGTGGAAGCATTCGTTGATGCGTTCCATGATCGAGACTTTTTCTAAATTCAACTGCTGGAAATTAGGCTGAATCAAATACGCAGGCTCAAACTTCTGCTGGCCATCTCGCGAGTCCACGTAGGTGATATCGCCAGGAACCACAGTGGCTTTCTGGTTCCGCATAGTCGAAGGCGCTACCATCGCGGGGTTGATCGACTTCTCAAGCGCCATCGCCCCTCGACGTTCGTACACTTGCAGTCCTTGTTGATCGCCCAACGCTTCCATACCCGGGCAATAGGTGCCGTAGATATCTTCTCCAGAGACTTCCCATCGCGGAGCTAAGATCCTAAATTTATCGAAACCCTTTTTCCGCATGGTCTTATCGGAATCTGCCATCGAAATCGAATACTGGCCGTTAGTTGATCCCCGTTCGTAGTACACGCTCAGGTATTTCTTCTTTTCGGAAAGCTTGCTATCCGGGTTGTAATCCGGGTTCGGAAGAATCGCATGAACCACATCAATCCAGGTCTCTGTGTTATTCGCATACCAAAGCGATTTCACCATCTCGGAGCAATGTGACCAATCGTATTTACGCGTGGCTTCGTCGTAGACAAACTCACCTACGATCTGCCTTACAGTCATCTGATAATCACGCATGAACACGTTTATTTTCAGTTTGTAATCCGCTGCCAAGTAATACGAGCCGATCACAAACGGGTAGGTGTGAATCACGCGCTCGAAATCTTCCATGATCAGCATGCACGCCGTACCAAACACGCCCATATCGCCATAGACGGTCTGCAAACTCGTGTACAAATTCGAGCGCAGGAACATATCACTCATCGCCCAGGTGACATCGTAGAGCCATTCCTGAACAACCGATAACTTGGTCATGTCTGGGTCAGCCGTCGTCAACCTAAACCAAGGCCGTGACGGCGACGTGAACCCTGACATCATCCCCGCGCGGAGCGTACGTGCAGCTAGCCCCGCCGTAGAATTAATAATCGCGTAGTTTCTTCTGTTGCCTCGATCACGATCAGACGTTATAAACCGCGTTCGGCGCGGGAGGATGAACTGACCCAACTCCTGCCAATGCGACAAAAACGAGGAGCGTTCAATCGCCATCCCAGCGCGAAGACGTTCCAGTTCCAACCGGGTCATCGGCTGTTTCGCTTCCGGTACTTTACCCAGCCTAACTGTTCGGACTGTTTCCATCTAAGCTCCTAGGAGCGTCTTGGTCGCCGCGGGTGCGCTTGATGCCCCGCTCGGCCCGGTCAAAATCGAACCCCCCGCTAAATTCGGTACGCTCATCGCAGCCTTAAGCGCAGCAATCGACGCTGCCTGTGAAGCCGATGCGTTAGCGTTCTTAGCTGCTTTGTTCTGAGCGTCAGACTTTTCCACTTTCTCGACTTGCGCCTTAATCGCGGTTTCTTGCGCTTCCGCCGCGCCCTTGGCATGCTGAACCTGCTGGTTATTTTGCACCGCGCCATAGGTGGCCGTTGCTGCTGTCAAAGCAATCATCGCTGGTATCGCTGCTGGCATTACGAGGCCTCCTGGAGTAACTTAGCGTAGGTCAAATCTTCCAACTGGAATCCCATGCGTTCCAAGATCTTCCCGAAATCGTTTCTCGCGCTGATCACCTGATGAACCACATCAACGCCCTCGTTTTTCAATTCGTTGATGCACCATTTCATGAACTTATAACCCGTCAACCCTTTGCGGTATTCAGGTTTTAAATACAGCACGTCTTGCACCGCCTGGATCTGGTCACGAGAATGCAACTGTTCGCTCACTATGAACACTTGATACCCAACTAAAATCCCTTTATTCCGCGCGGTGAATATGTACAAGCACCCGTTCTTATCGCATGCAAGATAGGTCTCAAGCTGAGGATTCAGTGGCCCGTAGAACTTGTTCGCAGTCTCCCGGTGATGATCGTTCCAAAGCGGTAGCATTTCATCGGCCAAGGCCTCGGAGTAGCGTTCGCGGGTAAACCTCATCGCGTAGAACCCCCCATAATGACCCTTTCCATGGGGTCAACGTCTTTTGGAGTGTTCATGGCATAGGGATCAAAATCGCTTAACAGGCGCGATCTCTGTGCGCCAGGGATTACGCTAGCCATGCTTGCAGCCATCTCTGGCCAAGCGAACGTTAAAGCGAGGCCATCAGCGAGATCTGGACTGAAGCCTAAGCGCTTCTTGATCTGGTCTTTAGGCTCGATAAGAAATTTGCCGTTCTTCAGCGTGTAAGTGGGTGTGGTGAGTTCTCTTGTCAGCTCTGGCATGTTTGGCAGACTCCCGCCACGCTTCACCCATTCAGCCATGCGAAACCACATCTCAGCGCGTTTGTTGAAATACCTTGGATCATCAGCCTTCCCTGCGAAATTGATGGGTACCATCGGGATGTTGCCCTGGATCATAGCGTCTTGTACCGCGGCGCCAAAGCCTCCTGTATCATCAACGAAGCATGTCTCCCAGTTCCACTTGTGACGCGCCAGTTCAGCTCGGGCCGCGACTGCTGGACCGCGTTCATTACGCATTTCAACAGGCCTGTATGATTGCAGTCCTTGGCGCGGGAATAAAACGGTCCGATCATCGCCTTCTAACGCGACATCGATACCTAATCGTTTCTGCGAATGCTCGATATCTTGAGGGAGGACAACGCGTTTCATGGCTTGCTCGACATCTTCGGGGCCAAGCAACACGTTGATCGAGGTCGGTGGGAATTGGCCGAGGATGTACGCCATGACCCAGGGATTATCCCGGCCATACGCAGCGATTTGAGCACGAGCCCACTCAATATCAATGCGGGGAGACCGATCAGGATCATCGGGATCACCTGTAATCGTTATGACGTGCCAGAGATGTCTAAGCGTTGTGGCCGCTGCGTACAACATGCCATCACGCGAAAGTGGATTGCCGGCTTGAATAATCTTGCCCCACTTACATTTCGAGAGCGCTTGCTCACCGGCTCGGCCAACGGTCATGGGAATCGCGCCAGATTCATCGATGAGAATTAAAACGTATTCAGCATGCAGGCCTGAAAGAGTTTTCCCTTGCTCCTCAGCGTTAGCGGTCTTAGCAAATGATCTCGCCGACATGAACCAGGTCTCAGGGTGATCGTTTGCATAGATTCGTTCAGAATTCCAAGTAAACGCAAACTTTAAAAACTCTGATCGCGATTGCCACTTAGCAAACTCCGGCCAGAGATTATCTTTTAAGTTATCGCCCGTAATCGACACAGCGGCGCCCTTCGGATGCGAGCCAATGTTCGCTTGCGTGGACATAAACCACCAGCCGATCCAAGCGAGCAATGCTGATTTACCTGGACCCGCGCAGGCTTGCAAACTCAGACGAATAATCTTCGGATCGCGCAAGGCTTCGATAGCTTTTTCTTGCCATCGGTCAGGCGTAGCTTTCAATTCTTCGACGATAAACGAGAGTGGATTCTCGCGCCATCGCTTAATTTTAGCGGCAGCTGGGCTCATGCTTGAGAGTCCCCGAGAATTTGTTCGATGGATACTGAACCAGAATGCTCGATAGATTCTTTAGGTTTACCGAATGCTCTATCGACAAGGAAAGTCGTGGCTGTAATGCGGTCTTTGATTGAGGCTGGACACGGAATCTTTTCGCCTTCTTCCGTGATGAACGTGTTTACTTCTTTGCCTTCAGCTACGTCGGACATGAACTTAATCAACTGATTTTTTCTGACGAGCTTTTCACATTCTGTTCGCAGCCAATCAGTCGGACGGCCTGCTCCGGGTCGTGCCCCGCCGTTCGAGAATTTTTGGCCCTTTTTAATTAACAACTGAAAATTCCTTTGAATTTCACGCTCTAAGCCTAAGCGTTTTATTCGTCCAACGCTAGTGAAAAAAGAGGAAAAATGAGGAAAATCAGTTTTCGGTCATGGTCGCAGTTTTTTCCTCCGTTCGTAATGCCAATCAAAAATCCCGGCTGCATTCAAAGCTTTCTTCACCGTTTCGTAGGTGATGGTGTGCTTTAAAATCAACATGCCTGGGATTTGTTTTCTGGGAATGCCTTTACGGAATAACCGCAAGATCAGCAGATTTCTAATTCGTATATCTTTCCGCATTGATCAGTGAAGCTTTACTTTGATGTGTCCCTTGATCCCATACTTCTCCTGAGCTATTGACGCTGAAAACTTAGTGATCATCGCTAAAGCCACCACCGCATATTGCTCAGCTGGCGTCCGATCCTTTTCACGATTCGCCGCGATAATCTTAGGCATTTCAGGCACCGTATCAATTTTTACAGCCCCATTTTCCTGATCTTCGAGCGTGATCGTTATTTTCATTAATTCATTTCCTTTCGATTTATAGCGCTGTTTTTGATGTTTTTGAGTACCTGATTGATTTGCATGAAACAGGCATAGCAATAAGCCGCCATCAATACAGCTTCTTTACCATCCTGATCGCTCGTGAAGTTAGCCAAGATGAACTTAGGACTCAGCGGTTTCAAAACTCGGCCACACGTACAGAGCCCTTCACCAGCTAACAGATTTCTAAACGTCCTGATTTGACCCTGGCTTGACGCTTCTTTTTGGCTTAAACGCTCCATTTTGGCTCCTTTGTACCCCTACTGTCATTGGTGTTTAGCTGTCATTTCGTAAATTATCTATTTTTAGATATGTTTTTAATCATTTATGACACTTAGACACTTTCGACACTTGATTTCCCTATGTACCCTATACACACATGTACATACACCCTATACAGTACATATCCATATGTATTTATATATATATAAGTGTCATTAAGTGTCTAAGTGTATGGCATCGTCGTACAGATTAACAACAGTTAACAATGACAGTTATTTTCAAATGACACTTCCATCGTCAGCGTCACGATGCCACATACGTTTAAATTCGCCGCGAATTGTAAACGATTTTGTTGAAAAACCGATACTCCTTAAAATGTGAGCCACTGTCTTGCTGTTAGCAGAATTCATGCGCTCATTGGGGACGCCCACGAGGGCCAATGCCTCATTGCGAGTGACAGTTGAACGGCCAACCAAAGCCGTTTCTAGGAGTTCTTCCCAAGGATGCGATTCGCGGCGCTCCGCTTGCAGTTGTTGGGTTTCTTCGGTTGGCACCAGGTAACCCTCATCCCCTTCATCTAAACGAACCATAGCTTGCGCGAACAGCTGTTCCCGGTCCCGCTTGATCGCTTCGAAATCAATCCTACCGCACTTAATGGGCCAAAATCGACGACCTCCGGTCTGGTCTTTGATCCACTCGGATTCGTTGGTTGTACCCACTAAAACGCAAGATCTGGGATGGTCAATGGCAATCCTGCCGTACTTCTCGCGGTACCGATCGACCCGCTTCGTGATGATTTGCTTAATCCGCGACTGGTCAGCCTTGGAGAATGAATTGAGTTCAGCTATCTCAACGAGCAGTTTTCCCTGGAGTTGGCGCTCAAAATCCTCAGAATCAGCCGTAATCCCCACCTCGGCATACCACGCGCCTCCGATCACCTGCATAGCGCGGGTCTTTCCGATACCCTGGGAACCTTCCAGGACAACCATGTGATCTGCCTGGGAACCGGGCCGCATCGCGCGTTTGACCATCGAAACGAAGAAGTTCTTACCAAAAGCGTCTACGCTTGTACTACGCTCAGCTCCTAGATAATCCCCGCTAAAAGCAGACAATCGTTCTTCTCCGTCCCACACCAGAGATTTGAGCCAATCCCGGACCTGATGGCGTTTGTCGGTTAGCGCGAAATAGCTGATCCCATCGTGGACCATGTTCGATGTGACCCGGTGCATACCTAGCTGGTCTTGCAGTTTAATCATCAGCGCCGTGGTTTTGGAATCTGACCAAGGCACAGTGAGGCCGTCCTTATCCGTATAGATTTCGTTAGTAAATTCATCAAACCAGATGCGACCACGGAATTCATGAGTCAAAAGCCGGACGACGTTCGCGGCATTGCAGATGGGTTTGCCATCTTTGGACATGGCAAGACCGGCTTTTTCAAGTAGAGAGTATTGGGACTCAGTAGGCGGTGTTTCTTCGGTAAGTTCGGGAACGGATGGAATGACCTCGGCGCGGGGTTTAGCCCATTCTACCATAGCGTTGAACGTCCATCCATCATCTAGCGCGGTCTTTGCGTTAAAGCCTTTGGGCATCTTGAGCGTTGAGATCCGTTTAAGCTGCGCGGCGTGCTGGGCATAAGCTACAGTGCGTTTCTTAATCCCCGCTTCCCCAGCGTCAGGCCAATAAAGAACTTGGCGATTGAATAGGACCGACTCGGATACGCCTAAATAGGAAACGACTTCATAGGATTCACCCACAAGATGGATCGCCGCGACTCGGGCATCTTCGCTAACGATTAATAGAGGTTTCATTCGATAGCGTTCACCGATGAAATAATGAGCCCATCGCCGCCTAAACGGTTGACCATCAGCACGAAATCGATTTGTTCGGACGTGGCGTGGCCTTTGGGAGTCTTTATTTCCCGGGCGACGAATTGACCAATCGTTGTGCCCACCATATCAGCAGTGATCTTAACCGGGCGGATACCTACGAGATCTGAAGAACCGATAGCTAATCCGAAACGGATGCGCTTAGCATTTTGCAGTAGAACATGGTTGGTTCCCTTAACGGGTACCGGGCGACCTGTCCAGCCGAGACCCACATTGTTTCGAAAGAGGCGCCAGCCCAGCTCTGAGGCTTTCAGCTGGATTTTCTGCATCAGGGTTGTTTCGGCTTTCATTTGCGTTTCCTCCGGGTGGTGTTAGCGCGGATTTGACGCAGCACGCGAGGCATGTCTATAAAGTTACGGCAGTTCAGGATTCGGTTCAGGTTTTGCAGTTCGTCGCGGATGTCCATCAGAACGGCCATTTTTGCCACATCCGAGCTCATTCCTGTAAGAGTCCAACTTACGTCTTTGTGTCGCGTATCACTCATTTATTCCCCCGTTTAGATCTAGCTTCCCACACATATCTAGCCCATGCAGCCGGTGATTTATACCCGCGCGATTTACCGAGAGCGATTAATCCGGCGAGATCTTTTGCTCCCGCTTGCTCCCTGGCCTTTTGAATCCGGGCGATTTTCGGGTCGAGTTCTTCGAGTTCACCTTCTCGGTGTTCCACCTCTCTAGGTCTAACTTCAAAGACGAAGCCACAGAACTTGCAAACTGGCGTTCCCGAGAATTGCGCGGCGAAGCATTTCTCACAGACCTTGACCCCAGTGACCCCAGCACCGCCCGTGCTTCGGGCCACGGCACCCCCCTCGAGCGACCAGACTCGTTCTTCGTCGGGGAATCCGTGCCGTTGGCAATTTCCAGCATGGTCGAGAATGATCGCCTCAGATTTTCCAGAGCTTGGCCGCAAGGCCCGACCAACCTGTTGCAGGTAGAGTCCGAGAGATTGCGTGGGCCTAAGAAGGATTGCCGCTTCAATGCCAGGGACATCAAAACCTTCTCCAAACAGTTCAACATTACTAAGCACTTTGATATCTCCGTTCGTAAATCGTCTAATTGCATCGTCTCTTACCTCCGTTTGTGTTTCGCCATCGACGTGTTGAGCATTAATCCCCGCTGCCATGAATTGAGCGACAACATGCTTAGAATGTTCGATAGATACACAGAAGACGACCGCGCGTTTATTAGGCGCAAGACGCTGATAATGGCTGATCGCGTCTCCCGTGATTGTTGGTTTATCCAGCACGACATTAAGTTCATTTTTATTGAAGTCTCCCATTCGCGTATGAATTCCTTCAACAGATGGCGACGATGGCGCGAATATCCGGTATTTCGATAGGAAGCCATGGTCAATTAACCACGCAACCGACGGCCCGTTGAGCATTTCTTTAAAGAACCCGGAGAGGCCTTTGCCATCAAGTCGACATGGCGTTGCAGTAAGTCCCACGTGGTAAGCAGTTGGATAGAGGGCATGTAATTCCTGCCAACTTTTCGCTCCGAGGTGGTGAGCTTCGTCCCAGACAATGAGGTTCGGCGCTTCATATTTTTGATATCTCCTTATAAGTGACTGTATGCTCGCGATTTGAATTGGCCTCTTCCGATCTTCCCACCATCCCGCCGAGATAACTCCATAAGGAAGCTCGATCTGGCTGAAAGCGCGAATCGATTGCTTGACCAATTCTCGACGGTGAACGACAAACCACGCACGCATGCGGCGCTCTGCCGCCGTTTTCAGCATGAACGCGGTGAGCAGGGTTTTCCCTGAACCGGTCGGGCTCTGTAAAAGAATGGATTTACATCCTTGTAACATAAGCGTCCGGGTTTTGTTAATTAGCTCTGTTTGGTAAGGGCGAAGGTTGACCACGAGGCTAACGTTATATAAAAGGCTTGTGCTTCTGTCAATTTTATTATATACATTTCCTAGGAGGACTTATGAAAAGAAGAAACACCCGCAAAGACCCAAAGGATAAACAGTTCAATGTGAGACTCACCGTCGGACAGATGGAAGAACTCCGACGAGGAGCGTTTGATCACAATGTTTCAATTTCTCGATTAGTGTGTGAGCTTTTAATTGCTCAGGGCGTGATTTCTCCGTCGGTAAAATTATTCTCTTGACTTTTTCTTTACGGTCTGATATAACTTTAGCGTAGTCAAATAAACCAAGGAGGCTTCTAAATGAAAATAACAGCAGCCCTCGTAGTCGCAGTGGTCTTAATGGGAGTTGGGTTTCAAGCCGGAACGACTTACCAGTATCAACAAGATAAGGTGAGCGCGATTAAACTCTTCGATGCGATGCGGGGGGTGCGCTAATGGAACTCATGCTCGAATACGCAGAGTATCGTGACAGCATGGTGCAGCGCGGCTTTGAACCAGCGTCCTTTATGGAATGGCGTGCATTTGAGCGCGAGGGGGCGATATGAAGCACACTCCGACACCTTGGATAGCAGTAAATCGCGGTAATGGATGGTATCAGGTAGGGCAAGAGCCGAATGATGAAGCAACACTGCTTATGTCTCTAGGTGCCGAAGCTTATGGAGACGAAAACGCTGCCTTCATCGTTCGCGCCGTCAATAGTCATGAGGACTACAAAGAAGTGGCTATGTATGCGAGAGCCTTACTAAAGGCGTTAGCTCCAAGGTTTTACCGCACGGGCTGTAGTGATACTGAGCAAGTGGCTATTAAGTGCTTACGTGAATCCATCGCCAAAGCGGAGGCCCTATGAACTACAACCCCTGGAAGCTTAAAAATGCCGAAGAATCGCCGTTCATGGCGCTGCTGTTCATAACGGTTCTCTTCGTAGTAGTTTATCTATTCCTCTTCTGCGATAAGGCAAACGCTGAAGATTCAATGGATACGTTGCTTGCTGCATCTATGCTCCGAAGTTCTCAGCAGCATCAGGCCTACGAAGACCGCCTTGAAAGACAGCAACAGGAACAGCTTCGACAGTTTGAGCGCCGGGAAGATGAGAAGCGCTACGCTTGTTCAGAGTGCCGAATGCGAGAAGAAAAGAACCCCCGGATTATGTGCGTGGTGTGCTACCAATGAACGTTACCAGGCACCTTCCTAATATGTGGGCTCTCTGGGCATGGCTAACGATATACCAAACGACTGGCGCGGAATGGGGTGGGTCATGAACCGATACGTTGTTGAGGCGAAGTGGAGCGCTAACAGTCACGTCGTTCATCGGGTGGTGGTTAGAAATCCGGTGAAGTATAGAGAGTTAGCCTGGGTTTCGTTTAGCGATGGAACCTATCTAAATATCTCCGTTCGACCAGCCAAACGGTATGAGCACGTTAACGAAATCCGTGGGTACGACGCGCTTATTGCGGGATGTATTCGCGAGAATGTGCATTCCGTTGACCTGCTTCTAGATCGAAACGCTGGCCGGGTGAAAGCATGAAATACCTATTCCTAATTCTTCCCTTATTAACAGGCTGTCAGGCGATGACATCCAAGCAAGTCGTTTCCGTTGGCGATAAAACGATGACCATCCGGGACAAGACGACCACCATCTATGATCACAACGGCAGAGAGTTAAACACTGTGGCTACTTGGTGCGTATACAGCATCCAGGCTTCAAGTTCTCCGTTCGATATCCAGGACATCCTCACGAGGTGCCGTCATGCGAATTAAGACGGTATTAAAGATCGCGGTTTGCGTTGTCATAGGGGTAGCAATCGGGAACTCGCTAACGAACCTATGGTACCGACATTCGGAGAAGCGTATCCTGTCAATCCAGAAAGATATCGACGAAACCGATAAAGATTATGTCAATACGCCCGGAGTCTACCAACAGGCGCCAGGATGCGCTACGGAGGATTGCCAATGAACTCTTTCGTTCTATCATCCGGTTGGTTCCAGGCCTGGAGAGACCGGGTACGTGACGCTAAAGCTCACCCGACTGATGAAGGTTGGCAGAAGGCAGCCGTGATTGCCCAGGGTCAGTTTGTCATGTGGCTAGCTATCGAAATGCAGGGGAGGAAATACTGATGAGAGCCATCGTCTTATTCATTGCCTATCCATTGCTAGTAATCCTTGTGTTCTTTGTCGTCATGACCGTTATCGAACTGTTTCGGCATCTCAACTCTCAGATGCCCAGTGACGATGCTGTTAAACGCTATCACCTTGAACGTATGAAAAAGGACATGGAGGAGCATAAATAATGTGCAAGAACTGCGGTTCTAAAACGAGTCCTGACCAGCGCTTCTGTTCTGAAGATTGCAGCCGGGAGTATTACCAAAATGTGTAAGGAATGCGGAGAGCCAGCAATTTATTGGGGTGACCAGTTTTGTTCCGAACCGTGCGCGATGAAATTTTCGCAAGCGGAGTTTGACCAAAAGATGGCGGGTTTAAAGCGGTCTGAGATCTATCAAATGCCGGAGGATATAGGTATATGAGCTTCCAAACATTAATTCCGAAAGATAAGCAGCACTGGTTAGAACTTCGCAAGCCGCTCGTTACCAGTACTGAAGTAGCTGCTCTATTTGGCTGCTCTCCTTGGATGACTAGTTTCGAGCTTTGGCACATTAAACACGACAAACTGCCTGCTGAATTTAAAGAAAATGAACGCATGGTCTGGGGAACTCGTTTAGAAAAAAGTATCGCTGAAGGTGTTGCAGAAGATGAAAAGTTTAAAATCCGAAAGATGGACGAGTTTATGTTTGATCTAGGCAAACGCTTGGGTTCATCGTTCGATTACGCTATTGACGACGATGGTTTGTTGGAAATCAAGAACGTCGATTCGTTGGTATTTAAAGACGGTTGGATTGTCGATGGCGATAATCTGGAAGCTCCTGTTTACATAGAAATCCAGGTTCAAAACGAGCTTCTTGTTAGCGGTCGGAGGTATGCGAAAATTGCGGCGCTCGTTGGAGGTAATCGCGTTGTATTAATCCATCGCGACCGCGACGAGAAGGTAATAAGCGCCATAAATACGAGGGTTCAACAGTTCTGGGAAACCGTCGATAATAATATCGAACCGGAACCTGATTTTAAAAGAGACGCAGCGTTCATCTCGAAGCTTTATAAATATGCCGATCCCTCGAAGATATTGGATGCCACGGGGAATGAATTAATCAAGAAGCTGGTCGTGAATTACAACAAGGCGGGAGACGCTATAAAGGAACTCGAAGAAGAAAAGGACGGTTACAAAGCCCAGCTTTTAACGCTCATCGGTGACGCAGCCAAGGTTCAAGGCGACGGATTTAGCATCTCGGCAGGGTTAATTGGGCCAGCACCCATTAATTATATCCGTAAGGGCTATAGAGATTTCCGAACCTATATTAAGAAAGCGAAGGTAATAAAATGAGCACAGAATTAACGACAACTGACAGGATCAGGGATCTGGTTTCCACCGATAAAATTAAAAAACGTTTCGATGAGGTGCTTGGCAAACGCAGCGCGACATTCGTATCAAGCATGATCTCGGCTGTTTCCAGCAATAAAGGGCTCATGGAATGCGAACCTATGAGCATTGTCAGCTCTGCCATGATCGCGGCAACGCTCGATCTGCCGATTAACCCCAGCCTGGGCATGGCGTACATCGTCCCTTATAAGAAGGTTGGAACCTTCCAAATCGGCTGGAAAGGGATCGTGCAATTAGCCCTTAGATCCGGTGCGTATAAGACGATCCACGCAACGCCTATCTATGAAGGTCAGATCAAAAAACACAATCAGTTCACGGGCGAGATTGAATTCAACGATGAACGCATTAGCGATAAGGTTGTCGGATATCTCCTGTATTTTAAACTGTTAAACGGCTTCGAGAAGTTCCACTATTGGACGAAAGAGCAATGCGAAGCTCACGCGAAACGGTACTCGCAGACGTATAAAGCTGGTTTCGGGCCATGGAAAGATATGTTCGATGAGATGGCATTAAAGACCGTGACTAAGTTGGGTCTCCTGAAATATGGGATTCTCTCGGTTCACATGCAAGAGGCGTTTACGAAGGACGAGTCTTATGAAACACCGAGCGGAGAAATCTACCCCGATGGAGTAGAAAAAGAACCCGTTAAAACGCCTGCGAAAACGAAGTCGTCTCGGTTGCGCTATATCGTTGAGACCACAACGGCGACACCACCAGAACCACAGGAACCTGATGAGGCCGTCGTCGATAAAGAAACCGGAGAACTTCCGATATGATCACCGGAAAAGAACCAGCGTTTCCAGAAGTTCTAGTTCCTAATGGGAAAGGTGGAACTCTGGATTCTTATAAAGGTTTAACCAAACGCGAATATTTTGCGGCGATGGCTATGCAGGGATTCTGTCAATTCTTTAGCGATAGTTATGCCGACCAAGATGCGCGGACATATAAAACATCAGCTCGATTGGCTGTAAAGATGGCCGACGCCTTGATCACGGAGCTAAATAAATGAGTTATCTCGTTGTGGCATCAACGTCAGTTCCATCCAATGAACCTAATTGTCATTTTCATTTGTATTGGACTGATGTTATATCGGTGACCGGAATAATAATGGTCGTTATCTGTGGATTAGTAATGGTAAAGGTGTGTGGCAAATGAGCGACATCAGAAAAGATCCACTCTACACCCGCGATTGCAAACTATGCGGTTCTCCGATAGCCGTTGTTGTTGATGCCTTCGGGAAACAGATAGGCCTTGACTTGACAGCGCCCATCTACTCTCCGATGGCTAAAGGTACGGCAGTTCTAACAAATCTAAGTTACGTAGATCATCGGGCTATATGCAAGAAGCTGTAACGGAAGAAGATCGTCTGATCATCATCGGTCGATGCGTTGATCTGGCGTTCGAAGAACCAGATCCTTACATGAGAAACCTGTATCAGTCGATGCTTCTGAAGGCGAAGTGGGTCAGGTTAACAATCTTAAATGGAGTCTTTTAAATGAACCATTGGAAACGCGCACAAGCCGTTCACCGACTGTTCTGCCTCTGCAAGAATGACGACTGCCAACGGCTTCTCATCTTGGATCAGGCTATCCACGACGCAGAGGTGGAAGCCACTAAAGACGCTATGCTCAAGCACACGTTCCTGCATCTGCGCTGTAAACTCTGCGTAAAAATGAAAATCATGTGTTCCGAAATAGCCGTCCGGTACCAGAAAGCGCTCGAACGAATTAGCGAACACCTTCACGCTCAAGAAGCACACCATGTATGTTGGTTTTGTGCTTCGGTTGCTGATGATGCCTTGAAAGTCAAACTGTGAACATCATTGCTGGCGCAATCGTTGGAATCCTTACGGCCTTTAGTTTACTGGCAACGTTGACCATAATTGAAAGGAAGAAAAAGAAATGAACGCGATTAAAGATTGTGAAATAGTTAACGAGAATGATCCAAACGGTAACCCGGCAGGCGGGTCTGTTATCGGAACTGGCATGGCGATTATGTGGCAGAACGGACCCTTGGGTCGCCACACATCCGACTGTAGGCCAAAGGTTTGCATTGCAGGCTGTACGCGTGAGACACCAAACGGTGCCTTCGTCGAAACAGTAATCGCGGCAGCGCTCCAGCGCATTGAGTATTACCAGAACGCTAGCAATGGGAAATTCAAGTGTCGCGAGAACGCGATTGCCATCACGAAAATAGAGGAAGCATTGCTTTGGTTGGATAGGCGCACCCGCGACCGTGAAGCACGTCAGGTCGAAGGAATGCACCAGAAATAATTTCTCCTGCCCCATCTCTCAGCGTCCTAACCCCTCTTCAGGGCGCGAGAGGTTTCAGGGGAGGAGGGTTTCGGCCCTGCGGAAGTGTCGATCTAGGCGCTACACCCTAGCCAGGGTCACAAATTTAAAAGGAGATACCATGAGAGAACTGCTTGACAATAAATTGATTAGGAAATATCTGGGCCATGAGCCATGTGGCCATGCAAATGATAATTGGGTCATGTGCGATAACTGCCTATGCCGAGAGATTATCAGCGCTATGTGGGTTCCGGTAAGGAAGGGGGATGCCTACCTAGACCTAGCGGAAGGGAACATATTATTCAAAATAAGAAACAGCTCTGATGATTTAAACTCAGACCGATTCCATCCGTATACCTTACATTTGCCTGAGAGATTCAGACCTAAACCAGTCGAACCGCAGCCCGAGAAGATCGAACGAACTGTATGCGCTGACGATATCATGAAGGCCTGGAAAGAACTGGATCGATTAATGCAGGCCGTGTTTTCAAAATGAAACGAAAACTCTCCGCCGCCACAGTGTGGGTATCGACTCGGAAGAAATACGGCAAGAAGCCATCTGGGAAGAACCGTTTGTTTTCCGCGACCATTAACAGAAACCCCGATCTCGAACGGTCGCTTACGAGGAGGTTTAAAAAGTGAGGGAAATTAAGTTCCGCGCGTGGGATATCAAGGGACGCAGATGGGTGACAAACAACTTTGGGATCGATTGTCATGGAATGCGATATTGGATTTTTGGTTATAGCGCTGATCCAGTAGATAGGTCTGAATACCAACTTATGCAGTTCACCGGCCTCCGCGACAAGAACAAGAAAGAGATTTATGAGGGGGACTTTGTTGAAGTTGATTTTTCTAAAAACGGCCCTTATCAGATTCGGTGGAACGAAAAACTCATTCGTTATGACGGGGTAAACAAACAAGGGATGAGTTGGGATTTATATCTTGGACGCAATTGCGTTCTGTCAGTCATCGGCAACATCTACGAAAACACGGAGCTTTTTAAGTGAATGGAATCCCTAGCGTTACCACCGGTATTCTTTCACCCAATGAGCTGGCTGGTCATAGAGTGGATCAGTCGAAACAGTTTCTTTCTGATCGTCGATGGCACAACCGCTCTATTACTACTGCTTCTAGCTCTCATTATCTGGGCAATCAGGCCAATTGATTTATGGAACGAATGGAAAACAAGGAAATTCAGTTTCGCATTCCCGATGCTGGGCCTCGTCTGGGATCTAATCTCAGGCTATTTACCCACTTGGCAGACGCTTGTATTCTTAGGACTCAGATGGCTATCGATATCCATCCTATTCGCGGTTGTGTGGTCTATTTTCATGACGCTATTCGGAAACAATCGAGATGACGAAGAAGAATAGGAAGATGCTGGAGGGGTTGGTCTTGGCAATAGCTTTTTATTTTATCACTTTCGTCGTATTAAAAATACTGTCTAGGGAGACACCGTGAAAAACAAAGAGTGGCCGTTAAGGTTCGAGGAGAAACAACGCATTCGTTTAATCAGATCTCAGCTTGCGAAGCACCGGAGAGAAGGCACAGATGTATCGAACTGGGAACCACCTTTCTTCCTGAGAATTATTGATCGGTTGGTTAAGGAGTTGCGAAAGAAATGATCGATATCCCACCCATTCTCAAGGGGCCTTTAAGGTTTGGAGATCCAATGCAGATCCGGGCGCTCAAGGAATTAGAGGCGTCCCAAGATAACTGCGAAAATTGCGATGGAGAAGGCCTCGTGATTTGCAAAGAATGTGATGGGTCGGGGAAGAAAATCGGAGGGATTAAATGAGCGAACTACCTGGTTGTATTTCTAGCGAGGACTATCAAAAGCTTCAAGCGCAAAATAAAGTCCTAAGGATGAAAGCTGAAATGAATCTCAATTTCTACAAAGAAGCGATGCACCAGAGGGATCGATTTCTCCTGGAGAAGAAACGTTTCCAACACGCACTAGAAGAAATAAGGGATCAGGATTACAGGGGGAACAGGTGTTCATGTTCCGGTATAGCATTCGATGTTTTAGGGGGTAAGAAATGAAAGGCACCGACTGGAAAGATCCGATAGAACTAAGCAAGCACCAGCCCATCAGTTATAAATGGATTGACGAAACACCCGGCGGAATGAACCTGGGACGCGCTGAGTTCACCTTTTGTCCTAAATATAAAAGAGATCGCCTAACTGAGATGTTCATTTCAAGAAAACAGCAAAGAGAAAAGGATCGCTATTACATTGCCAAAGGATTAAACTCGGAGTCGTTTTCTTTCAGAAAGCAAGACGACATACGCGCTACTCCGATCTGGAGAATAGCTTTTTGCCATGACCATAAGGTGACCCGGTTTGAACTGTATGTTCCCATGGGAACTAGCACGTTGCTAATGGACTATTCGTCGATAATGACAGAGTTTGTTTTCGGATAAGGAGATATCAAATGAAATACCTGATAATTATTTTAATGGCACTTGGGTTGCAAGGTTGCGCATCGCTATGTCTATTTAATTGTGGCGATAGGTACGAATGTCCGACGAGATCTGGAGGATAAGAAATGAAATACAAAAAGAAACCAATCGTCGTTGAGGCTACGCCGTGGTTTAAAAATGGTGATCATCCCCTAGATGAATCGAGAGCAATTACTACGAAGGCTGGCGGGTTTATATCCGAGGGTAAAATCGTCAAATATTACCGCAATCCACAAGTTAGCGATGGTGCTGCGTGTGAATATTGCCATAAATTCATGTACGTTCACGGCTGGATAGATACGTTGGAAGGCGGTCATATCGTTTGCCCCGGCGACTTCATTATTACCGGAGTCAAGGGTGAGATGTATCCCTGCAAACCAGATATCTTCCTCGCCAGTTATGATTCCGAACGGTGAACGCTGGGATCTCTGGGAACCCGACGGCATTGAAGAAGAAATAATTATCGAGGAAGATGAGGACGACGAATAGAAGCGGAGAAAATAAATGAGCAATCTGCCGGAGTGGATTCATAATGCGTTTGGAAGATCGTTTGAATGTTCTGATGGAGAACGATTAGAGCAAGCCCTCGCCATTGCGTGGGAGGCGTTGGATAAAACTCAGCTTCTTTTGCGGTGTGAACGTATCCCTGGAACAGTCCCAATGTGCGAAACATTGCAAGACGCCATGCGCCGGATTGAGGAGCTAGGGAAATGAGCATCGGAGAAATACGTTTCATGTTTATTTTCCTAGTTGCAGTAATAGTCATATGTACAGGAATGGTCATCGACGCAATAATGAAGATTAAATAATGAACCTCCTCGGAAACGAACTGGTTAAAAAATACTTCGGTGATTGCTTTGCGAAGGGATGCTCGATGGCATCAACTATCACTCATGATCGAAGAAATTGCCTGGTGTATTCTTTGCTGAAGGCGATGGAAGAACCGATTAAGAAGGGCGAACGATATCTCGGCTATTGGTTTTCTGATAATTCAATTCAAGAGCACACAGCTAATCAGGACAATAAAGAACCTTATCATCCTGTAATGCTGCGCCTCCCCTCCCAATTCCAGCCGAGCCGGGAGATGTGCGAGAGAAAATGCTGCGATTGTAAATGTGAGTATTGCACGAAGCCTGACCCGGTGGAGGAGAGATTAAAATCTATCAGTTGGAAAATCTGGAAGAATGCCTTCACTGGGCCGAAAGATACACAGGATGCAATTGTCAGAGAACTCCGCGAACTGGTCGAGCTGGCGAGTAAAACGAAATGAACGCTAAAGAACTGACTGATGAAATCCACCACCGTTTAATGGTTCTGGGTGAGCATAGGTCGGAGATTGAACCTATCCTCACCGCCGCTTTGGAGGAGGCTTATCGAAAAGGGTTTGAAGAATTGCAAAGCCATCGTTTTGAATCCATAGCACAAGCCAAAGCCGCCGCGTATGTTGAAGGCTATACAGCAGGAGAGAAATCTTGGGGGTGTTGTAATCAAGCAAAGAAAGAAGCCTACGAAGACTGCGCGATCACCTGCGAGGATCAGGTAAATATTCATTCCAAACAAATAGACGATTACGAATCAGGACTATTTCACATGGCTCAATTGCTTGGAGCATTCTTTCGTGCTAAGGCTTCCGAGATAACGAAATGAATAACGACGACCTAGAGTTATGGTGTGCACTATTTTTGTTCCTTATATTTTTTATAGGCATCTGCACGGTAGCTATCATTGATGAAATAAGGGAGACTAAATGATCTTCTCAGACGAAGAAATAGCGAAGCTAAAGGAAGTTGCTGAAGCAAGTTTAAAGCTTAACGATATTCCGTTCTATTGCAGCGGGAGTCAGATTACCGCTCTCCTCGCCCGGCTTGAGGCAGCGGAGCTGATTGTAAATTCCCTTGATCCTGAAGAAGTCGCACAAGTACATGAGAATTTTTTCGCATGGCTTCGCGCCAAAGGGGAGGGGTTGTGATTGAGATTAACCTCTATGAAGGCGTAGTAATTGCTGATTATGAGTGGTGGAGTAATGGGCCGTGCCCATTAATGTTTTGGGATTCTGATGCCAGACTCCAGGAGGAAATGCTTCAGCAGCTATACGCTCAGATGATGGGCTGGGCCTAGAAGGTAGTCAGACCGAAAGAGGAGCGAGAGATGAAAATTGATATATCGAACATGATGGCAGCAGTTGCAAAAGAACTAGCTCACTCTGACGACAACACGCAAGCTGAATTTATTAATCAGTTTGCGAAAGAGTTGCAGATAATTTGTCGAGACAAAACAGAGAACCAGTTATGTTATTTGTCCGATAAATTGGATCGAGACGGAAGTTACTTAATCGAAGAACTTCATGATTTTGTTGCTTTGCGAAAGACGCAAAAAGCTAATCCATGAAACTAGCGACCCCGGAGGGATAGGCGATGAGCGCATACGAAGAAGGATTTAAAAAGGCGATATGGTTTGTGTACACACAAGTGGGGGTGCAGCGAACAGCAGGTGAGATTGTTCCTGAAATGAAGGCGTATCTTAAAAAGTTAATAAACGAAGAGAAGAAATAGCGGGAGGGGTTGTGATTGACCGAATCTGTCGATATTGCAAAGGACACTTTAAAGCGAAGAAAGCAGACGTGAAACGGGGTTGGGCGTTGTTTTGTGATAAACGTTGCAAGGCCTCACATCAAGCTAAACGAATGGGGTGGGCGTGATTATGAATTATTCAGATGATTGCTTTAGGGGACGAAGTAGGGACTTACCAGCTCACTTGAAAAGTGAACACCCGAGCGCAGTGAGTACCCCGCCAAAAGCTGAGGAGATTGCTGCACGTATTTTGATGGAAACGTCTTGCGGGCCAAAGCGTGAAGAAAATATAGAAAAGGCCATTGTCGAAGCCCTCGAATCCTACGCTAACGCTGTGGCTGAGGCTAGGTACATAACGGGAATTACGGAGTGGGCTAATGCAAACGCTCAAGCAGTAACGAACGCTCGCAACGAATCTCTGGAAGAAGCGGCGAAGGCGGCTTACCCCACAGGCGTTGGCGGGGATTTGCGATATCACGAGCTATCTAAAATAGCCGCGTATCGAATTAGATCCCTAAAGCGAGGGAACGCATGATCACCCGCGACATCATAGGCCAGCGCATCTACAGGATCACCCAAGACGAAGGCGTTGATCTGCACGTTATAGGTAACCTAATTAGGTGGGTCTGGGCTCTGGTCAGGGAAGAACGAAACGAAGCGATAGAACAAGCAGCCCAGGTACTTCTGAATCATGGGTGTTCTGATTGCGTGGATAAAATACGTGCACTAAAGGAGCTTAAATGAGCTACGAAGACACTGAGACTAAGCAGAATAGGCGTGACGCGCTAGGCTTCGCCATACTCTACGCTGGCTGTATCGTTGCAACCATTACTTACGCTGTGCTATCAAACTAAAGGAGAGCCCCATGAAAAGACTGCTGATGTTAATCTACCCGTTAATCGTAACCTGGGAAACCGCCTATTGGGTTCCCGTTCAATGCCCCGAAAAACAACAGCCGGATACCTACGCTGGTAACTGTATCGCTGAACAGAAGTTTATTCATCAGGCTAAGTTTACGGAGAAAACGGATTTCGATAAATGGATGGAAGGGATCAAGAAAGAAGATCCCCGGTTCAAAGTAAAGAACGTTCAGGTTTTTGAATATGACGATAAAAGAACTAAGCCTACTGGGGCGAAGTAGGTTCCAGAGGCTTCCCCGCAAAGCTGTAACTTACCGATACACCTACGCCGGCTTTGCCGCGCTCCGTCGCATAGCGTCCAAACACGTTGAGGTGGACTGTCTTATACTCCGCAAGCGCCGGAATCTCCTTAGCGAAGTCATGCCCGAGCGCGACGTACGGTTCTACACCCGATCCGTTATTTGGCCACGCAGCAACAGCACCCAGTTGCAGGGCAGCGAACCCAAGCGGGTCCGTATAGACCGGTAGGGATACCCCACCAATAGCCTGTTTAAGGACCGCATCATAGCCTACGAGCGCCTCTGACGCCTGGAAGGGTAATCCGAAGGTACCGACAGGAGTGACCCACGTAAGGTCATTTGCGAATGCGTAGCGGGGTCCTAGGAGCATTGCTGCAATTAAGATGATTCTTTTCATTTAGATGGTTCCTCCGTTTTGATGTCTTCCTTACGTTCCCCGCCAATAACAGGAAGATTGATCTTCCTCATGTCGCCAGTCTGGGGGGTACCTTTAACCGTTGCTACGCCGTGATGTTGGATGATTGCCCAAACCGCTACGAACCCGGCCACGAGCGCCGCGCCACCCCATATCTGCAAGGTCGCCATCTCGATAACAATCAATGATCCGGTAGGCTGAACCCCGGACCAGATACCCTTGAAGTCTGGGTAATAGGTAATACCCATCTTTTCCATCAGCTGTTGATGCGCAAGGATGAACGCTACGGCAGAAGCCATAAGACTGGCCACTACTTTTGGGCCTACGTTTTTGAATAAAACTTCAACGAGCCACGTCTTTATTGCTTCCATGGTCACCTCTATCGGGGTGCCGCCACCACGAGCCGGACACCCATTTATTTAATTCGGAATCATTTACGGATTGGCAGGGGGAACGGAAGCGTCGATCGCCGCCTGGACAGCCGCGTTATCCGAGCTTAACTTCGTCGAAGCCGCTTTCAGTGCATCAACTTCCACTTGGAAGTCAGTGTTTCCCGCAGCCTCTAAAGCCGCCAACAGGGCATTGATTGCTTCAACGACTTTCACGTCTTGCGCCACGTCTGCATCAATCGCGGTTTGGATTTCTGCCAAGGCATCATTGAGTTCTTGTCGGGTTGCCATGATTATCTCCTCTATGTGTTTTAGTTTTTTATTTTGAAGCATGAGCTGCCTCAAAATCTGTGCGAATAGTCTAATAAGTTCTCTGAATTCTCGCATTTGAGTTCTCCTACCGTACCGTAATGTAGCCGTTTTTAGAGGCCAAAGGAACAACTTGTCCGACTGGATCTGAGCCCGAGATATTGATTATAGAAATGTCTTTCTTTCCAGATACATTACCAGCAATCGAAACGCGAATAATAGCTACGGGCCCAGACGGGATTTCTGTCTGGTTAATTCCGAAGATGATAATCCTATAAGCACCGCCTTGGATAATGTTCCCTTGTGCGGATTTGTTGGCAGCCTGGGCAGCGATACCAGGAGTTACGCTGAGCGGTGTAATACCAGCTGGCAAGATAGCATCAAACTGAACTGACGAAACCGGACGTGTTCCAGATTTAATATACACCGGGAGGTTGATGCTCGTCCCCTTCGTGCCATTAACAATCCCCATCGTCAAAGATTGCGGAGGCGCCGTGACCACGCTTAGCGCATTAATAACTTCTACGCCTTGGAGAAGATCAGCATTGGCGGCAATCTCTAGATTCGCAATAGCCGCGGCGAGCTCTTGGCGTGTCGCCGCTTCGGCGCGTATGCTGAAACCAAACGAGAGGAGCGCGGCGATAATGAACGTAGATACGATAGAATTTACGCTGATTATGCTTTGCATAAGGTACTTGCTGGTACTTCTCTCCGCAATAACATCGATCACCATAAGCACACCCCTGTATAAAAACATGGAAGTCATCGAAACAGTCTATTAAACTTAACTTGATATTCCTGTCCACATTACTTCCTGAGGCTTTGTCCCGTCTACGTCTACGTGAACATGCAGCGTACCGATTTCAATTCTTTTGAATCCAGCAAGCAACATCGCGTTAACCATCTTAAACCGTGCAGCGCTATCCTGGCATCGAATATCAACAGCCAATCCTTTTAGGTGGGCGCTATCGGGTACGCCGCCAACCGCATTGTTTTCTTCTTCTGTTCGAACACCGCAAGTAATAGTAAACGGTACGCCAGCGCGACCGCGAGCCCAATCCAATTTAGCGACCAGTTCTTGATCTAAACCTTTTACTTCTTCCAAGGTAAAGAACGTAGGTTTATTCATAGACCCCCAGAATTTACAAGACCACTCTAAGTAGATACCTCGTTCCAGCAATGACCGCAAAACTCGCAACAAAAACGAATTATTCTTGATCCCCATGGCTGCGATGTTACTTCATTGTGGCCGCACTTCTGACAGAGTTTATCAGTGGGTTGCTTATCGGCCATGGTCACCAGTCGTCAGATTTTATCTTTTTCTTCAAAACTTTCGTGAGCTGGTCTGTGCTTGTTTTTACCGACACCATTACTTCTCTGAAATCATTCTGAGTCTGCCGATTCTTTTCGCCTTCGACGAAGTGCATGTACCCCAAATAGAGGCAAACGAGGACGGGGAAACCGACTTGTTTAAATGTGATTAGAAACCATCGCAAGGGAGCTGGCATGTCTGTTAGACGTTCTTCTTGGTGCACAAGTGACCCCTTTATCTGTGTCGAGAAATTATTTTATACAGTCTTTCTCTTGCTAATTCCCATACGTTAGGATCGGAAGACCAGCTCTTAGACGTGTACTGATACGAACAATCACTTTCTAGAAAACAGCCGTATTCCCACAACACTTTCGGGATGATCTCTTGAACGATGGCGTTAACCTGTTTAGGGTCGTACTGTGAAGCCATGGTCAGCGCGTTAAAATCGTTGATCCCGCGCCGCCACATCATCAAACGCCAAGAAGGAATGGGTGCGTCAATGCCGTAACTATCAGCGGTATTAATCGTATTGGTTCCAGGATAAATGAGAACCCCGTCTCCGTTTTGATATTGGAAACTTGTTCTTCCGTTCACAGGGTCATTTGTCGTAGCCGTTGTTCCGAAGGTTCGAGCGTCATTAAAGAGGTCATTGTTCCGGCTGCCGTGGGCTGTATCAATCCAGAAGTTCGAGCGCCAGATAAAGTCTTTGTCGTACTTCATTTTGAACTGACCCCAGCTTCTAACGCGCCATGCAACACCATCGTCTTCTGTCACCATCGTTCCCCAGAATGGACGAACCCCGTTGTAGTGTGTCGTCCTGCGATTCGGGTTATTTGTGAAGTAGGCATGGGCCGCGATTCGCTCAGCAGCAGGTCGCAAATTTAACGTTGTTGCAACATCTGTCAGTAATGGAGCTGATGAGATTACGACGTCTTCTCGGGCAGTAATAAACGTTGGGAGTCTATTGCCCGGAGGGTTGCAGCTGGCGATGTATTGAGTCCATCGCTGAACATTCCCGGCGATAATCGCGTTGCTAGGTTCGTCTGTGAGGTAGAGCCAGTGCTCGATATCCGGCGCATTAACCTCGAACCACTGTTGCCAAATGTTGGCGTTTAAACAGAAGGATTCTTGCGTATCCAACCAAGCAGAACTAGGCCAACCGCTTCTAACATATCCGGCATCTGGCGTATTAACCCCTGGAGCATTTGCGTACCCGCTTGTAGCACTATATAACGATCCATTGAGCGCAACTTTATATTCATTGCATGGCCCCTGAGTATAGATATCCGTTCCGCAACCACCGTTTAATCCGTTGTCTCCGATTGTGTGGATACCAAAGCGATGCAGGAATTGGCGATAGTGCAGATGGGTAACGACCTTCTCGTCTGTTAGATCGTTTGAGTTTTGGAACGTAGTCGCGGTCCCATGCGCGTAACGGTTTAAGTCGGAAGTCCCAAGAGAGGTGTACGGTTTGGCGTAGGGTTTATCTGGCATCGTGAAAGGGTAGACCGTAAGCTCGATCGGTACGGTAGTTGATAAGACAGGGCCTTCGTAGATATTAACTTGACCCGTATACACCCCAGCCGGAGCGTCTTTGGGGACATAGATATCAACCCAGATAGCCTGAGAGCTGGAAGCTGCTACTGTGAAGGTTGAGCCGGAAACAACTTCCCAAGGGATCAATATGTCTGGGTAATGTTTATCGTGATCTCTCCGCGTGGTCCAGTCCCCTGAACGAATCCCTTGGCCGTTTCCATTGACCGTATAAGTCGCCTGCATACGTTCAGGTAAGTGCTGCTCATCGTAATTGTCCCATTGGATTGTTGAAATCCCCTGAATAGGTAAGTACCTGGCCATGTACATTTCTATAGGTCTGTTCCGCCAATCCCACATGGTAGCTGCGACCGCTGGTGTAGATGAAATGACGTAGCCATTAGGCCCAGTCAAGACCGGCCAACCGACACTGACCATCGTTGAATTAATAATGCTGCCGTTTTCCAGCATTATAACGAATCCATTAATTTCATTCTTCGCTTGGAAAGGTCGCGCTGTGGCGCCGTCCCAGATGCGCGTTCTGGTTATGGTCGTCGAGTTATCGATCCCATAGGTATCTTCTTGCGTGGGTTTATAGCCACCATCAGTGACCCACCTAAACGTCACGTCGCCAGTAATCGTGAACCCGATGGTTCCCGTTCTCGCAGTATCAGGATTAACGATCTGAACGGTAGCGCTTCCGATAGTAGTGAAGTTCGCCGCGGGGACAACCGCCGTTAACTGAGTGCTATTTACGAAGGTCGTAACAAGATTAGATCCATTCCAAGTAACCGTAGCGCCAGCCACGAAATTGGTTCCTGTAATAGTGAGGGTTAAATCTGCTATCCCAATGGCTGCTGTTACTGGCGAGATGGTGGCTAACTCTGGCGCTCCAACAACCGTCTTTAGCGCAATCATCGCCTGAGCGCCGCTTGTATTGTCCAATGTCCAGCTCATCGTTTTTACGCCGGCAACGCCACCCTGTTTAATAGAGGTCGCAACCCCGCGCGTACCCGCATAGATCGAACCGGTTAATATCTGGCCGGTTCCTGGAGAATACGGACCGGGGGCACCGTTTGTTCCTTCCCCTACGATATCTACGAGCATTGTCGAGGAAACAGATGTCGTAAACGAAAGGCTGGCTAACGTGCCGCTGAAGTGCGCTCCGCTGCTGATATCTATTGGATCGGTAAGGTTTACGTTTTCAAAAGTAATCGCCGCGCATGGAACACTAGCCTCTGAGGCGCCGCCGGCAGGACCGCCAAAAAAGGCATCGACAGTATTTAGGCCGCTAGAGGGATTCGTGGACATCCAAATTTCTGTGAGGTTCAATCCGTTTTCATCATTGTAACGGTGGACGAATTGCATAAGAGAACCATTAACCGTAGCGCTTGCGATCGGAAGGCGCGTAGCAAGGTTTTCGTAGCATTCCATAATCAGGATGCGATTAAGACCCGTTCCTACAGTATGCGTGAATTGGTTATGTCCTGTATGAGCAGTATCAGTCCCACTAATTGTCGAAGAATCGAAAACAACGCTTGCCTGTACAGTCGTACTGGCAGTAAGAATTCCTATAATTAGCAGCCATTTACGCATAGTTATTCACTTGTTTTCCCACCAGAAACCATCACGTAGACATTGAACCCCTTAGATAATGTAACACCAAACGTATAAGGATCTGGTAATGCCATCGTCGTTCCAGTCCTCCTAGAGCACAGCAGGAATTGAGTCAGTGCGTTTGATCCAGAAATAGCCGTATTTACATTACTGATCTGAATCCCGGTGTAATAATATCCAGGAGCTAGATTGTAGGCAGTAGTCAATCCAGCAGTTTGAAGTCCGACAGCAGCTGTTCCGGTTGATACGGAAGTAAGTAATTTACCCAACGAATCATAAATCCCAAAATTCGCTATTGCATTAGCACCGCCAGTCGTTCCAACGGCGTATCTAAATCCAGTAACAGCTACAGGAACTGGGGTATAGAATGGGCAGACATCTGTGTCGCTTGAAGCCGAAACAACGATGCCTGTCGTTTGGGCAGAGCCCACTTGTGCGGATAGATAGGGTGGCGTGAGTTGCAATCCCTGTCCCCATGGAATCCAATGCCCAGCACCATCGGAAACAATAGCATCTGTTTGCATGTAGGCGTTAAGAACAACAGTTCCAGTCCCGCCTATAACATCAGTTCCGACAGCATTAATTGTTATTGCTCCAGTCGTCTGATCCACCTTACTGATGGTGAGAATTTGTCCATTACTGGAGGCAGTAGGAGGCAACGTTATCGTAAAACCAGCAGCCGTTGCCGAAGCTAAAACAACTGAATTTGTAGGACCAAGCGTTGCGTTTCCAGTAATGGTCGCAGTATTAAATGTACCGCCACCGCCAGAACCACTAAGCGATCCGATGGTTGCATCGATCAATTGCGCCGATGCGACAACGGGCGAGATTAAAAATAGAACTGCTAATAAAAACTTCTTCATCGAAATCCTCCTATTAATTGCAATACCAGACTCCATTGATTCGTTTCGCAAAAGCCCCTGTCCCAGACCCAACGCAAATGCAAGAACTTAAAACATTCGCTGTGCATGTTGCTGGTGTAGTTACAGCACAATCTGAGCAATACTGCGTAGATCCATTAGGCGCAGCAGCACCCAGCGTTGTAAACGTAACAGAATTTAGGGTCGTAGTGGATGTCTGGATACCAGCTGTAAATGTCATCGACGAGGTAAATGTGTTATCCCAAATCGGTGCGCTTGAGGTTCCTTTAAACATCAGCGGATATGTTGCAACACCACCTGTCGTAAATTCCCAATTTCGGTTACCAGAATCCGTAGCCTGATACAGAACTTGGCCACCATTGGCAAAGGTGCTAGGAAGCATGAAGTTCCACGATGCGGCTGGATTAAGAGGGCCCTTTAATCCAACTTCGCGATTATTGAGAGTGACCCAAACAAGAGGAAGCGTGGTTGAAGATGCGACGTAGCCGGCGCCGGCTTCGCAACCGGTGCTATCAAACGGCTGCATCCGAAGACCGCCGCCTTTAAACATAGGCTCGGCGAAGAACATATTGTCAAATCCAGTGTTGTTCCAGCATCGGCTAGATCCCATTTGCATCCGGGAGGATTGGTAGGCCATAGCAAAGGGCTCCCATTTCCCCCAGCCCGGGCCTTCGGTGCTGGTCGTCGATTTATTAACGATTTCAAAATTTGGAGCGTAGGAGTCTATCCGTATATTCCCGGCAGAATTGTGATCATCTGCATGAATCCATAGTTGGGGATCATTGTGCTGCGAAGCCACTTGCCAAAGTTCAAGAATTCCAGCACCTAATTGAGCGTCCGTATTGCTAGATACGAGGACTAGATTTGGTTTAACAGTTCCATCTAAAACAGTAATGTTTACAGCGCCACCCGTAAGACTTTGGATGGACCCTGGACTACCATTGTCAGTTACGAAGATTGAATTGGCTGTACCAGTTGATGTAATGGACAGCGCTTTAGTTGCAGATGTCAAAGTCTGATTAATGACCATCGTGCTAGCCGTGATTCCATAATTGGCGGTCACTGTCATGGTAGCGATATGGTCCCCCAGGTCATCGCCACCGCCACCACCTGCAACCGTGATCGAGCCATTCCCGTTAGTGATCGTGATACCAGCACCCGCTGTTAAGGTTGCCGGAGTCAACCCGCCCGTAGAAGAATTTCCAATCAATAACTGCCCATCGGTATAGATTGTTTGACCTGTCCCACCATTTGCGACAGGCAAAGTCCCTGAAACATCAGCCGTATTTAACCTGACGGCGCGAACGTTTAACGCGCCCGTAGAGTCAATGTAAGCTGGTATGTTTGCAGCTAATCCGCGTACCGTTAAAGTCGAAACAGTTAGATCCGGTTTCACTGACATCTGAACTGTAGCGCCTGAAAGGAATGTCCCGGTCAGCGTCATAGTATCCAGAACCACGATTGCCGTTGGACTAGATATAGTCGCGCCATTCGAGGAAACGAAGGCTAAGGGAGAACTTCCGCTTCCCGAGATCGTATTAAACGTAAGGTTTCCAGCACCGTCCGTTGTCATTGACTGTCCAGCAGATCCGTCTCTTGGCGGAAGTTTCCACAGGATACTTTGTAGAACAGTCGTGGCGGGAGCAAACCCTGAATACGTAATTCCACCATCTGCCGATGATCCAGCAACAGCAAATCTGTTACGCACCAGAACATCGACACTGGCACCGAACGGATTGCCTATCTGACTTCCAAGACTTATACCACCGCCATTGGCTGTTATTGCCAAAGAATTAATAGCAGGGGCGTAGGGATTGTAAATTGTGGCACCCGATCCTCCTAGGCCATTAAGAAAAACTAATTGCTTTCCATTTACGACATCAACTTCATTCGCAAAAGTATTTTTCCCCGTATAAGTTTGCGTCGAGTTTAGGAGTGCAACGTTTGTATTTCCCTGGAGAGTTACGCTTGAGGGATTAAGGGTGACCGTAATAGAGGAGGCGATTATAGATCCTTGGAACTGAGGGGATGGGAAACCAATCGTTACGGTGGGGCTACTTCTAGCTGCCCCAGCAAGAACCTCAAGACTCGATGAACCGCCACCCCCGCCACCACCGGTTCCGCAGCCCGATCCAGTAGTCGTTAATAGACCACCAGGGCCAGTCTGTACGCATTCCCCGGAAGCTAGACCGGTATCGGTAAACCGGCCAACCGTTCCTGATTGCGTACTAAAACCACCCTGCTGAACTGCTCCGGTTGTTATTTGAACGTATGAAATTATTGGGAAAGCTGCCTCGACTTTTGAGCCGAAGCATGAAACGACGAACAGCCCTATCCCAACAATCAGACGTTTAATTTTCATTAATACAGTTGAGTAACAGCCGCCTTGGTAGAAGCTGCCCCGTCAGATGAGCACCAGAACTTAACAGGCAGAACAACCGTCGTAGCGCCTGTCGAAGTCGAATAGCTCGTCTGGTAGAAGGTATCCATGGTTGAAACGATCCATGAATTACCTGGAGCGATTTTTCGTCCATTGTTTGTGGATGGGTTTGTGCTAACAGGAACACACCACAGATTCGCCGCCGTATCGATATTTTGGATTTCAATACCAACGCGACTGGTTAATTGTGGATTGTCCATCTGGGTAGCGCCGGGGCCGGCGCCTGCCGAAGATGTGCTCACTGTGACAATGGCCAGCGTAATAGAACTGACCGCCGCCTGATACGTAAACATCGGTGCAATCCCGGCAGCAGCCAGACCCTTTGACGGTAGAAAGAGGGCAAAGACCGCAAAGAGTCCGGCTGTAATTAATTTCTTCATTTCATTTCACCTCAGACCAAATGCTTATTGCATCGGTCCCGCGTTGTTTGTACCACCGTAGGTCGTATAACCTTCGACGTTGATCGATGTGGGCAAAGCAGCATTGCCAGCAGTATTCGCCAGAATGAACACGGTTTGCTGATTGGCGCTCATGCAGAGAGGGCCTAAGTGTTCACGAGTGATCTGGTGAAGGAACGATCCAGTAGAAGTCAAAGAAAGACCATTGATTTGATACTTAACAACACCTGCGTCGGTGATCGTGAACGAAGTCGTCGAGGAAACCTGGACGCCGATGTTCGTGAAGCAGTTGCGACCAGTGTATGTCCCGCCGCCCGAATTAATCACCGTAGGAGATCCAACGGTTAACGTGAACGTTCCGTTGCTAGTAGCAGACACCGAACTCGCGAGGATCGTGGTTCCAGATAATGGAGCCTGACCCTGATAGAACGTTTCTTGCGGAGTCCCCGCAAAAGCCAAACCCGACAGCCCCATCAACAGCGCAACCAGCCCTAGGTACTTTTTCATTTTTTCATCTCCTCTTTCATTTTTTTACGAAATCTGTTGTGTCGATAAAACACCGTTAACCATGATGAGCCTGTAAACGCTTCCCGTAACGACATCCGTCATCGTGAACTGACCCGTAGCAATAAGCATGTTCATCTGTTGAATTTGCATCTCAAGATTATCTAGAGCATTTTCAAGGGCGGAACGATAGTAATCCCCCTGGTTTCTGATTGAAGTGGGTTGGGTATAGGCGACGTTGCTTTGAATCGTCAGAGTGCAATCAGTTAATAAATTTCCGCTAGGGGTAAGCCACGACTGCCCAGAATTAACAAGCGTGATGTTCCCAGCGCTGGCCGGTTCCCCCGAAGCGCTAAGCCCAGACACAAGATAATCAGTCCCGAGGGAAAGACTTGTCAGGGGTATGCTGGGTCCAATAACGGTCACAAGAAGTTGCGAAGAATTAAAAACGGGGAAGGTAAAGGCGTACGTGTTGGTACCGCCTGTACCGGTGTATTGATCTATTCGAGGATTTGCCGCTACTACCATGGGGAGAGTTTACCGTTTCTATTCATAATAGACCCCCTAAAAATGAGGAAAAATGAGGAAAATTAATGCGTGTTCTTAGATCCTGTAATTACACTGATCATCCCAGTCAATGGGTTGTCATGCGGTTCTTCTTCGCTCATCCAATTATTCAGTCGCATCGAGGACTGGACAAGCTGGCGCGTCGGTATGCCGCGGGTGTACCCGATTGACATAACGAAGTCTGAAAAATCCTTCTTTGTCCACTCCGATTCGTCACCCGTAATCGCATCGCCTATTGGATTTTTAACCGTTAAGTTCCTGGCTGTTTTAAGAATAGTAGCGACTGCTTCTTCCGTCGGTGAAATCTCGTATTTACCGCGCTCAAAGAAATTGACAGCCTCGCGCGTGATGGGCATGTACTCTAGCGGGGCGACGCCGATTGTCTTAGCCGCCCATCCTTCCCAGGAATCCTCGTCCTGTGGACCTCTACCGCTGGCCAATTCAGCGAATATCGCTGGCAGAAACCAGTTCATCATTACAACGCCAACGAGTTTGCCGATATTTTTATCTGCTCTGAAATCTCGGTAGCCTTTCATCATTTGGTTATCGATAACGCTCAGCATCGATGAGAACATGGACATCATCCTAAGCGCTTGGTTGTTAGACCCCTGGAATGGTGACATATCCTTAGCCGCACCTGAACCCTTAATATCTCTGACGGTACGCGCCGCATAAGAAACCGCCGCCCTCTCATCCAAGGCATCGATCCCCTTGACCTTTCCTTCCATGGCCTTGAAATACGAGCCGTACCAGATAGGACCGCCGATGGCCATGTCCATCAATCGCATCGGCAACCACATATCTTTTAATTCTAAAGGGGACATCGCTTTCATTTCTGATATCAAACCTGGCTTCTCATTGACAAGGTTAAACATCCCCTCAGCTGCTCTGATATCACGATTTCCGGCATCTTCCCACCGTGACCGCATAGACTCGTCTTTTTCAAACATGAATTTGAATGCAGCAGGTGCATTAGAAAACTCAGAAAATCCTCGTCGTAAATAGTCCATTCCTTGAGTCAATCCAATATCCTCACCTAATGCCCTGACTGCTGGCGGCAAGCTGGCGATATCGTTCAACGCAGAAGTAAGTTTCAGTCCAAGTTCCGCGACTGTCATATTAGACTGAACCTTTCTAAGAATTGCCAAAGGCCCCAGAGGGTCCCATTCTCGCGTTCCAGCGATCCTCTTGAGCCATGGGTTCAGTTGCTTATAGACTGCCTTCCCAAATCCGGCTTGCATATTTTGCTGGATATCCGGGTCGTTGATTAGCTTGTAATTATCTATCGTAGGCTTCCGGTAAGCGAGATCATGGATCACATCGAAAACATGGTTAGTGAGGACGGAGAATTTAAGCGATGGCGCTTGATCGCCGCCGCCGATACGAGCCTTTGTCCAATTGTGTTTCGTGGCTGTATTCCCGGCATAGGAAGCGAACATCTCTTTGATATCCGCATCCTCGCCCAATGCAGCGGTTCTAAACGAAACATTGCGATCATAGATCAACGGAAAGTAACCGCCCTCGAGATGGTGCTTAGATCCATCAGCCAACGTTACATCAAGCGGCCTGCCCTCAACCTTCTCCGGTGGAAGACCATTAAGTTCCCGTTCTTGCTTAGAAATCTGCGGCCAATAGGAATCGATGAAATCCCAGATCTTCTGGGCAATCTCAACGTCGCGCGGTTCTAAGCGCTTCCAGATCCCGCGTAACTGCCCCTCTGTCATCTTGTACCCGCGCAACATCTGCTGCATATTCCCTTCGTTGCCACCGTGGAGGAGGGTCATAATCATTTCCATCTTGTTCATGTTTGGCGAAAGACCAGATCCTTCAAGCTCAGGGATGTAAGTCACTTTTCCGAAACGGGCCTTTTCAACCTTGGAATAGACCGAGAAAATATCGTTTAAACTTTGACGGCTTTTCCTGAGTTCAGCGTTCTGGAAATTCTCAGCGAGATTCATCGGCTCGAATAACGTTTCGTGGAGGCCCGTTTGATTGAACAACGGTTCTAGGCGCGTACGCCAAGCTCCAAACGTATTCAGATCACCTTTGATTTTGTCGACGAAGCTAGGATGCAGCTCATAAGGTTTATTCAATTTCTCGGGAGTCAGATCGTATCGCTTTGTTAGATTTTCAATGATCCCCATCTTCGTTTCGTCGTAGGTGCGTTCTTTAACCGAGGCCAAAAGCTTGTTCTTTAATGACGCCAGGTGAGCGATGTTCCGCATCGAATTAACCGTATCGCGAAGTTCATCGTTACTCAGTTCCCGCCAGGATTTCTTTCCAGCTGCTTCAAGCAAATCGGGAGGAACGATAGGATTAAATCCGGCTTCGTTTTGCTCCTGAATCCATTCCCGAAGGCCTTGTTTCTTGGCTAGTCCCTTTAGAGTAGTCGGTCCAAAATCGAAAGCATCATGGATTGCATCGAACTGTTCTAAATATGATCCGCCAGCCTTACCAATCCTCTGTCGAAACGAATCGTTTTCGGCCCTACGCGCAAAGGCAATGTCTTTCGCAGACTGTTCCTTGGCGTTAACCGCTGCCCGGTAAAGCTCATGGTTCAGCAGCTCCGCCTGCTTCGATTCAAAAGCTTTCTCAAAATCTCCTCGAAGGAAATGCTCTTGCGCTTCCCGGCTGGCTACCGACTCCGCGCGGAGGTATAGGCTCGGTAATGTCTGGGCCGTTGTTTTCTCGCCAACCATTTTTTCAGCATCAGCGCGTACTTCTTTGATCGACGGGATGCGACGTCCGATAGATTTAATGAGTCCTTTAAATGCAGCGAAATCGTTAGAGGCTAGGTGTTCCAGTTCTAGACGTAGAACCTGAGAGCGCTTCTCGTTGTGAACCATTTCCATCGCATCGGACATGAGATCTGGCGCTGTCCCAAACATACTTCTGGCTTCCGGGTGACGCTGCATCATCCGCTGATCTGTTTCTTCGCTAATCCATTCCGATCTCTTAGGGGTTGTCTTGAGCGCATATAAAAGCTCAGAACCAGAATTGAAACCCAGAATCGTAGCTGCTTCGTCAGGAGTAAGACCGCCTTCTTCTGCGGTCATACCGCGAAGGGATCTCCTATCGATGTCCGGGTGATTTTCTTCAATAAACTTGCTGTTTAGTTTTATCGGTTTAAGTTGCTTAACGATTTCGGGAACAAACTCCTCAGCGCTTAATGGCTTGCTAGGTTTTTTGATATTCCGTAGCTTGACGAATATATCCTCGTTTGGCCCAAGCAATCCCTTTTCTCTGGCCTCTTGGACAACCTCGTCATACCCGCGCCCGGATTCATTTTTCATCCACAGAGGAATCTGTCTTAACTCTCCGGCCACGTCCTCTGATTTTTTAATCCCAGTTTTTAGGATCTCGCGCCAAGCCTCATATTCGGCTAACTTCGCACGATAGACTTCGTGCTCCGTCTTAGCCATGGCCTCGGAAGCTTCTTTGGTCTCTATCGGTTTACCCAGGATTTCTTTGGCGACAAACTCTTTATGGTTCCAAGACTCTTTCTCCACCTGGCTTTCAACGGAGTCTCTTTCAGATAACCATGAGGCTGATTTTTGGCGGATCTCTTGGTCTGTAATTTTACGGACGATTTCTTCTTTAACGTCCAGATGCGCCTGATCAATCGCCTGTTTATACCTGGCTGCTTTCTCCGGCTTCATGCCCAAAGCTTCGGGGTCAGAGAATAACGGAGCCATGCCCTGTTTATCTTTGGCCTGCTGAACGGCTACTTCCTCTGGCGCGGGAGGAACAATCTCGTTTTTAATCGTCGCTTCCGATTGCTCCTTCTCAAGTTCAGCCTGAATCTTAAAAGCTTTCCCGGCCTCATCGGCATTCATCGCCAAGGGCTCAGAGCGTAGGTGATCACTGAAAAATTCGTTATGTTCAGTTGGAGCTATCTTCGCGGCATACCTGGACGCTGGTAGTTGAATATCTGTTCCTGTTCGCAAGGCTTCGTCATAGCCTTTGATATCACCAGCCACTTCCAGAAACGCCGCCCTAGGATCGACTTTCTGTTTCTGCCAATAGTCCTGCCACTGTTCCAAGGGGATGAACACGTCGCTCTGCGGTGCTACACGCGACATCAGATTATCGACCTGTTCGGGCGCGATCTCCGCGATCTTGGTGCCTTCAAGCACTTTCCCGATATTCTTCCAGCCCTGGGCATTATTGACCGCCTGGTTGTGCTGCTGGATGTAATAGAGTTCTTTGGCCTTCATGGACCCGGTATAGTTCCGATAATCTGATACACCACCCGATATCCCAGGAATACCACCGAAAACCATACCCGTAACGGTCCCGCTTCCGGCTGATTTAACAGCTGCTTTCAGATCTTCGGGAGGTAATATACGCGAGAGAATCGCCATAGGGGAAGCGGTCTCAAGGGAGCCATCAGATTTCATTTCAGCTAACCGACCAGACGCGGAATGAATGAGCGAACCCACTCCACTAAACCCGCCCATCGTTAAACCCATTTCGCCAACTTGGGCAGCGAACTTTTTCATTACAGGAAATAGAGCCGGACTTTCGATCATGGACATCAGACCGTCTTTGCCGATCATGTTAAGACCTGGCATCTTCTTAACCCATCGGCCAACTGGAAGCGTAAACAGGAGACCGTTCCCTACTCCAGACAGAAGCGCAAATCCACGCGCCTCGTTATCGGTCATCTTCGGATTGCCCTGTTCATCCTTACGAGAAGCGAAATCCGCATAGGCGTTTCCAAACTCAAGAGTCCCGAAGGCGGCAGCAATCGCGGGGGTAGCTGGCACCTTAGCCATGGTCGCCAGAGCCCCAGCACCTACAGCGCCAGCGAGTTGCGGAACCGCCTCTACCGCCTGCCCGAAAACGCCAGAAACGGTTCCTGGCGCTGGCATATTCAAATCAGTCTGCAAGCGTTTATCGATGTGTTCTAAGCGCTGGTCATTATCTGGTGATGCGAATCCAACACCTTTTAAGGCCCATCTCACAGATCGTTCGGTATCCAAAACGCCACGCTCGGCCTGATTCTTCATGTACTTAAATTGACGTTCTACAAATCCCAGGCTTTTTATATCCTGGCCAACAACGGCGGCGTGGTGTGGGTCTTCGCTGATGTACGACGTAACGCCCGGGTGTTGTTCTGTGAACTCAGGTGTAATGGTTGAATTATCGACCTGAGTCTGAACCTTATCGGCGTTACGAGAAATGAAATCAGTCGGGAGGTTAGTGGTGTTTTTTAAGCGAAGAACTTTTGCAGCGGCATCTGGGGCAATGCCATTAGAAAGCCTGACGGATGATTTAGCCGGTCCAGAATCGTCAGCGGTTAATAGATCAGCCGTTGTAGAAGCGCTGGTAGATGGCGCCGGAGCATCGTCGGCTACTTCGTCTAGGATATCTGTAACACTACTCACTCAAAGCCTTTATAGCGCTTTCTTTGTCCTTTTGCTGAAGGAAGAAATACGCTCGTTGTACTTGTTCTGGCGTTGCTTTAACGCCACGCTTACCTGCGAAGGAGAGAATCTTTTGTTTGTCCTCGGCTGGAATATCTTCATAAGGAGTCGTAACAACGGTTTTTCCACCATACGGAAGGATGCCAAGGAAGGATTTCTGGCCCATTTTAGAAATAACCAAACTATCGATAACTTGTTGCGTCTCTTCCTGCGTTGCTTTTCGTTTACCACCGAGTTTAGTCGTTTCATAATTTAAGATGGCCTGCTGAGCTACGTCAGCCCAAGCGTGATATTCTTTCGCGCGATCTCCTTTTAGCTTCGTTGGATCATGCGACGGCTTTCGTGGGTCACCAGGAGTTAGACCGGCTACGTTCGTCATCCTGGCAGCATCTGCGATCATGTGCGATTGCTGAGTGTTGAGATAGGAATCCACGCTATTCGACTGCGCCTGGTTCCACAGCTTAACGGCTTTCTCGCGGTCAGCTGGTTTAAACTCGGGCAGATAGGTCATCTGCAAATCTTGAGAGGTTATTCCCTTGAGTTGCGTCGGAGTCATCAAACTAAACTCCGTCCACTTCTGAGCGTTCGTTTCGTTATTGAATGCAAGCTTCTTTAAAATCTCTTGATTCGATGGAAGCAATTGCGACCAAAGCATCGGTGGGACAGTCTCGCGCAAAGCGATAGGTTTGTTCGGCGGCGCGTTCTTGACCAATCCCCAGGCCTGCTGGAATTTATCGTTTTGATCTGCTTCCTGAACCGCCACTTTATCGGACTGTAACTGGCGAAGTTTTTGCTTCGTCATTTCCTGAACTTCAGGGTTATCTATTTTGTCAGCCTCTTTAAAAGCGTTCGACAAATTACCGTCTGCCTTTTTCCAGATTTCAACAGAGGCACGCGCTGAACGGTGACGAATGTTTCCCTCGTTCAAAGCGACGGCTACTTTCTCTTGCATGGCCGGGCTCATGGAATCTTTGTTCGCCTGAAAATATGTATCCGCTGAATCATCATTCTGGAATTTGAGCATGCCATCGATAACCGATGCGTGCATCTTATCGTTTGCGTCTTGAATAAATTGGGTAGTCTGTTCAGGGTCCAGTCGGTTTCGTTCCGCAAATGCTTTGGCATTTTCATTAACAGTCTGGAACCCGAGAGCCAATACCTCCGGGTTTCCGTGGGCCATCGCAACAAGCCCCTGCTGATTGGCCAAAAGTGACTCATAGGATTTGGCGTCATGGTCAGCTAACTCCTTGTCCACATGTCCCATCATCGTGGTATTGGTCGCGGCAGCATGGGCGTGAGCCCATCGATTAAACGAGCCTATCTGTTCATCGCCATGCAAATTCTGGGAAATTTCGTTCATTCCCTTTTGCAGCGTTTTCATGCCGTCTTTATGAGCTTGCAGCGCATTGGTCCCGCGACTGGTCAATACGCCTGTCTGTGGGTTATACAGAACATCGGTCGTCAATTTAGAGGCATTGGCCTGAGCTTCCTCGATAGCGGTTTGGTCCTGGCGGGTCTTCTCTACGATGGCAATGCTTGCCGTATCGCTAGCAATCTTTTGGACCTCATGGTCTACTTCTTGTGGTCCGCGGCCACCACCAAACGTCGTATCGTTAGCCGCTTCGGATACGCGGAAGTTTGGAAGCGATTGTTCTTGAACGTCTGGAGCCGTGATAGCCATGGTTAGTTGGTATCCAAGTTGAAGGGCAAGCGATTACCGCCTGCGCCGTATATTTTGCTTCGCGTGTAAATTCCAAGTGGGCCTGAAACGGCCCTAAGTCCACCCGTTAATAGCGACTGGTCAGCCTCAGCGGTCGCGGTCAACTTAGCGAACTGCCCCTTAAATCCGCTTTCAATGGCTTCCGTTTCATACCCCCATGCCTGACGCGCTGCGTTGTTCCTGATCGTTAATTCGTCCGTAGCGCCGGCATTTGCAATTGAACTTCTTACAACCCTCGAAGATCCGCTGTTGACATCTATCCCCGACGCGCCTTGCTGTGCTCTCACAGCGCCGAGAACTGAGCGGGTCTCTAAATTCTTCTTGGAGGCCAGCGCATTCCCCGCGTCGATCGCTTGCTTAGCTTGCAGTCGAGCGATGGTAGCATTCGTTCTCGCAATGCTCTCCTCGTAAGCGCCTTTAGCCCTGGCCGAAGAAACCGCACCAAAGGTTGTCGCGATAGCGCTGAGGCTCGATAACCCCATGGATAGATAGAGGTTCGTCG
>Ga0193753_10000339_pt1 | contig 46541 bp, 41 predicted proteins | sample H1c2metaG_FD_144925 | JGI IMG/M metagenome (GOLD analysis project Ga0193753, IMG submission 144925) | Soil microbial communities from a riparian zone of the East river system, Colorado, United States - H1c2 | ecosystem: Environmental > Terrestrial > Soil > Riparian zone | place: USA: East...
TCATCGATCTGTTCGGCGGTGAAGACGGTCGTCGACTCCACCGAAGAAACGTCGATCGGGTTGAATGACGCAGCGCCCAAGACAGTGACGGCGCCCAGATTGGTCGCGTCGCCGCCGGTAGGCGTGGTGAAATTGACGGGCGTACCTGTACCCACGCGTACCTGCACTTCGCGCGAGCCTTCGGAACTGGTTACCGTGTAATGGCCTGGCTGCAATTGCGGGAACGTGAACTTGCCATCGCTGCCCGCGGTGATTTCGCGGGTGACGCCGTTGTCGGTATTGAGGATGGTTACCTTACCGCCGGCGGTGGTCTCGCCGAAGATCGAACCCACGGAACTTTGGGCGCTGACGCCGCCGACGAAGCACAGACCCAGAGCGACGGTCAGGGCGCTGCGTTTGAAACCCTTAGCGAAATTACGTGCCATTGGTGTAACCCCCTACGGATCAAAGTGATCAAAAGAAGTCCGTCTATGCTCAAAGTAAGCATGACTTTCGGACTATAGGTGGGTACACGAATAATTAACAAGCCCTTCAGAATAGATTCATCTGAAACTGATATAGCCTGCTCGCCCGCTCAGATTTTATTTTCCTAAGTTATTGTTATAATTAATATTTATTGCGATGCTGCGCAAAGGCCAAAATTAATATGTGATGTAAGTCACACTAATTGGCCAGAGCCGACGCAATGGTTTCCTGCTCTTTGCGCAGTGCCGATGGCATCCGCTGGCCGTATTCATCCAGGTAGCTGGCGATGCCGCCGAATTCGGCGGCCCAGCGGTCGCGGTCGAAGGCGAAAAGCTTTTCCTGTGCCTCCGGCGTCAGCCGGACGCCTTCGAGATTCAGATCCGTGGCTTTAGGCAAGGCTCCGATAGGGGTAACGACGGCTTCGGCCTCGCCTTTGACCCGCCCGATCATCCACTCCAGCACCCGCAGGTTGTCGCCGAAGCCGGGCCACAGGAACTGGCCGTCGTCGCCCTTGCGGAACCAGTTGACGTGGAAGACCTTCGGCAGCCTGGCGCCGGGCTTGTCGAACGACAGCCAGTGCGCGAAGTAGTCGGCGAAGTTATAGCCGCAGAACGGCTTCATCGCCATCGGGTCGCGACGCATGACGCCGACAGCGCCGGTCGCGGCCGCGGTGGTTTCCGAACCCATCGACGCGCCGACCAGGACGCCGTGGGTCCAGTCGCGGGCCTCGAACACGAGCGGCACCAGCGAAGCGCGACGGCCGCCGAAGACGATGGCGCTGATCGGCACGCCCTGCGCATCCTCGGCATGCGGCGAATAGCTCGGGCATTGCCTGGCGCTGACCGTGAAGCGCGAATTGGGATGCGCGGCCGGGCCGTTGGCCTTGTCGTACTCGCGGCCCCGCCAATCCCTGGCGGGCGCGCGGTCGTCCAGGCCTTCCCACCACGGCTGTTGGTCGGCCGTGGTGGCGACGTTGGTGAAAATGGTGTCGCGCTGGATCGACGCCAGCGCATTCGGATTGGACTTGTTCGAAGTGCCCGGCGCGACGCCGAAGTACCCCGCTTCCGGATTGATCGCCCACAAGCGGCCGTCGGCGCCGGGACGCATCCAGCAGATGTCGTCGCCCACGGTCCACACCTTCCAGCCGGCTTCGCGGTAGCTCGCCGGCGGAATCAGCATCGCCAGGTTGGTCTTGCCGCAGGCGCTGGGGAAGGCCGCGGCGATGTAGTGCGTTTCGCCCTGCGGATTCTCGATGCCGACGATCAGCATGTGTTCGGCCAGCCACCCTTCCTGTCGCGCCTGCCATGAGGCGATGCGCAGCGCATGGCATTTCTTGCCGAGCAGCGCGTTGCCGCCGTAGCCGGAGCCGAAGCTCTTGATCAGCAGCTCTTCCGGGAAATGCATGATGAAGCGGCGCTCCGGATCGAGCTCGCCGACCGAATGCAGGCCGCGCACGAAGCCGCCTTCGCGCTCGATGCGCGCCAGCGCCGCGGCACCCATCCGGGTCATGATCCGCATGTTGGCGACCACGTACGGCGAATCGGTGATTTCGACGCCGCAACGCGACAGCGGCGAATCGATGGGCCCCATGCAGTACGGGATCACGTACATGGTGCGCCCGCGCATGCAACCGGCGAACAACGCGTCCATCTTCGCGTGCGCTTCAGCCGGCGCCATCCAATGGTTGTTGGGGCCGGCCGCATCGGCGTCGGCCGTGCAGACGAAGGTCAGGTGCTCGACGCGCGCCACGTCCTCCGGATCGGAAAGGTGCAGCCAGCTGTTGGGGTGGGTTTCCTGATTCAGCGGCAGCAGGCTGCCGTCGGCCTGCATCTTTGCGATCAATTCGTCGTATTCGCTATCGCTGCCGTCGCACCACTGGATGCGCGCCGGCTCGGTCAGCCTGGCGACCTCCATCACCCATTGGTTGAGCGCGTCCAGCTGGCTGGCGTTCGCTGCGCCGGGCATGGCGGTGGTTGGGAAATGTTCGGTGGCTGCGCTCATAACGGTCCTTCGGAAATGACGTGCTGCATTGCTCTGTGTTGTAGAGCGGAGCTTGCTCCGCTGCTTTCCTCTCGAAGATCGAGAGCAGCGGAGCAAGCTCCGCTCTACGAAGTCTGTAACTCGGGCGCGCGACCCGTCATGCCTGCGGGATGAGGGTGGTCATCATGTGTTCGACGTAGGCCTCGAACTCGTCGTGCTGCATCCGCATCTGGTGCAGCTGCAGGTTCAACTGCAGGAAGCCCACATAAGCCGCGTAAAGCAGCTGCGCGCGATAGCGGGCGTCGGTGCGGCTCAGCCCGACCTGCCGGAACGAGGCGGTCAGGTACTCCAGCCGGCGCTCGGAAATGCGGCCGATCACCGGCTGCACGGCGGGATGGTCCAGCGCCTTGAGCAGTTCGGAATAGATGATGTGCGACTTGACCTCGTTGGCCACCAGATGGAACAGCGAGCGCAGGCGCTGGCGCGGGTCCGGGATGGGCTCGAGCTGGCCGAACACGGTTTCCTGCTCGACCTTTTCCCAGCGTTCGAGCGCGGCCACCAATAAGGCGTCGCGCGACGGGAAATGCCAGTAGAAGCTGCCCTTGGTCACCCCCAGCCGACGGGCCAGCGGTTCCACCGCCACCGCCGCAACACCCTGTTCTGCGATCAGGTCCAGCGCCGCCTGTGCCCAGTCTTCGGCGCTGAGGCGGCCGCTGCGTTCGGATTTGACGGCCGTAAGAGTCATGGAGGCAGTGTATCCATACGGTAAGGTCAGGGACAGTATCGAACATCGGCCTGTAAGGCAGGCTGACTGAATGCGTTGACGCAGGCCGGCATAGTATCCATACTTATGCGTATGGTAAAGCCGTGAAGGCCGAACATCCGCCTCACGTCTTCGGCCCTAACCTTGCCCGAGCCCCAGGGCTCGCCGGAGCACAGCCATGAGCGTTGCGATTCCTTTCCTCGCGTTCCTGCTCGCAGGCGCCTTTGCCGCCTACCACCGATTGCGGCTGGCGGTCTGGGCCGCGCTCACCGCCAGCCTGCTGGTCGTCTGCTGGTTGCTGGGCGCGAATGCCACCGCGACGGTCATTGCCGCGGTGCTGGTCGCGCTGATCGCGATACCGCTGTTGCTGCCGCAGATCCGCAAGCCCTTCATCACCACGCCGCTGCTGAAGTTCTACACCAAGCTGCTGCCGCCGCTGTCGGAAACCGAACGCACCGCGCTGGAATCGGGCACGGTCGGTTTCGAGGGCGAACTGTTCTCCGGCAAGCCGGACTGGGACCAGTTGCTGTCCCAGCCCAAGCCGCAGTTGACCGCGGAGGAACAGGCCTTCCTCGACGGACCTTGCGAAGCGCTGTGCATGATGATCGACGAGTGGGACATCACCCACGTGCGCGCCGATCTGCCGCCGGAGATGTGGGACTACATCAAGCGCAACAAATTCTTCGGGCTCAACATCCCCAAGGAATACGGCGGCCTGGGTTTCTCGGCGCTGATGAACCACAAGGTGATCCAGAAGCTGGCGTCGATCTCCTCGACCGTCAGCTCCACCGTCGGCGTACCCAACTCGCTGGGCCCGGCCGAAATGCTGATGCACTACGGCACCGACGAGCAGAAGCAGCAATACCTGCCGCGCCTGGCCGACGGCCGCGAAGTGCCCTGCTTCGCGCTGACCGGGCCTTTCGCCGGCTCCGACGCGACCTCCATCCCCGACTACGGCATCGTCTGCCAGGGCGAGTGGAACGGCGCGCGCGTGCTCGGCATCCGCCTGACCTTGAACAAGCGCTACATCACGCTGGCGCCGGTGGCGACGCTGGTCGGCGTCGCGTTCCGCATGTACGACCCCGACGGCCTGCTCGGCGACAAGCGCGACATCGGCATTTCGCTGGCGCTGGTGCCGCACGACACGCCGGGGCTCGAGATCGGCCGTCGCCACTTCCCGCTCAATACGCCGTTCCAGAACGGCCCGATCCACGGCAAGGACGTGTTCGTGCCGTTGTCGCAGCTGATCGGCGGCGAGGATTACGCCGGCAAGGGCTGGCAGATGCTGATGCAGCTGCTGTCGATCGGGCGTTCGATCACCCTGCCCTCCACCGCCAGCGGCGGCGTCAAGATGGGCGCCGTCGTCTCCGGCGCGTACGCGCGGATCCGCAAGCAGTTCGGGCTGTCGGTCGGCCGCTTCGAAGGCGTCGAGGAAGCGCTGGCGCGCATCGGCGGCAAGGCTTACGCCGCCAGTGCGCTGTCGCAGGCCACCGCTGCCGCGGTCGCGCGCGGCGAGAATCCGGCCGTGCCGTCGACCATCGCCAAATACCACTGCACCGAACTCGGCCGCGAAGTGATCAAGGACGTCATGGACATCCATGGCGGCAAGGGCATCATCCTGGGCCCGCGCAATTACCTGGGCCGCGCCTGGCAGGCCACGCCGATCAGCATCACGGTCGAAGGCGCCAACATCATGACCCGCAGCCTGATGATCTTCGGCCAAGGCGCGATCCTGTGCCATCCGTGGGTGATGAAGGAGATGAAGGCGGCGCAGCTGGAAGATCCCAAGCAGCGCATCGACGAATTCGACACCAACCTGTTCGGCCACATCGGTTACGCGATCAGCAACGCGGTACGCAGCTGGTGGTTCGGCCTCACCGGCTCGCGCATCGGCAGTGCGCCGGGCGACGATTACACGCGCCGTTTCTACCGCAAGCTCAATCGTTATTCCGCCTGCCTGTCGGTGATGTCGGACACCTCGATGCTGCTGCTCGGCGGCAAGCTGAAATTCAAGGAATCGCTGTCGGGCCGGCTCGGCGACGTGCTCAGCCAGCTGTACATCGCCAGCGCCATGCTCAAGCGCTACCAGGACGAAGGCAATCCGGCCGGCGATCAGCCATTGCTGGCGTGGGCGTTCCACGATGCCATCAACAAGATCGAAACCGCGCTGTCCGGCGCGCTGCGCAACTTCCCGATCCGTCCGGTCGGCTGGCTGCTGTGGCTTCTGGTGTTCCCGTGGGGCCGCCGCGCGCAGGCGCCGAGCGATCGCCTGGGCCATCGCGTCGCGTCCCTGCTGATGACGCCCTGCGATGCGCGCGATCGCCTCGCCGCCGGCGTGTTCCTCACGCCTTGCGCCAACAACCCGGCCGGCCGCATCAACAGCTACCTGGCGACTGCGATCCTGGCCGAGCCGGTCGAGCGCAAGTTCCTGAAAGCGCTTAAGAACAGCGATATCGAAGCGCTGGAATTCGACGCGCAGCTGGACGAAGGCGTCAAGGAAGGCTGGATCACCGCCGAAGAGCGCGTGCAGCTGGAGGAATTGCGCAGGATCACGCTCGATGCGATTTCCGTCGACGATTTCGATCCGGAAGAGCTGCGTTCCGCAGGCTATCGCACCCATCACACGCAGCAGGCGTCGCGCGCAGCCGCGTGACGACGTGGTATTGAGACGATGACCGAGAACGGCGAGCGCAGGCTCGCCGTTCTCATTGCAGGAGTCGCCGGATGGCCAGCCATGTGCTTTCGCTCTACCGCCGCATCACCCGTTGGCCCGCCGGCCACTGGCTGTTTTCGCGCGCCGTGTGCTTCAAGGCGCCCTACTTCGCCAGCATCGCGCCACGCATCGAGACGCTTGAGCCGAACCGCTGCGTGGCCACGATCCGGCACCGGCGCCGCGTCACCAACCATTTGGGCACCGTGCATGCGATCGCGCTGTGCAATCTCGCAGAACTGACCGCCGGGCTGATGACGGACGCAAGCCTGCCGTCGTCGATGCGCTGGATCCCCAAGGGCATGACGGTGGAATATGCGAAGAAGGCGGTCGGCACGATGTGCGCGACGGCGTTGCCTGCGCAGAGGATCGTCGAGTCCGCGGAAGCTTACGAACTGCCTGTCGAGGTCACCATCACCGACCCGGCCGACGACATCGTGTTCCACGCGCGCATCGCGATGTGGTTGTCGCCGCGGCGCCCGCCCGACCAACCACGGTCGTGAGTACGGACACGGCGATCCTGCCCTGCCGCTTTTCGCAGGAGCGGCTTTAGCCGCGAGCTCTTGATCCTGATGGGCGACTTGAAAAGGTCGCGGCTGAAGCCGCTCCTACGAAGAACAACGGCGCATTTGCGCAGCCAGTCAGATCAACCAGGCGACGATCGCCAGCAACGCCGGCAGCGCCTGCACGAAAAGGATCTTGCGGCTGACCGTAGCGGCGCCGTACACGCCGGCCACGACCACGCAGGCCAGGAAAAACAGGCAGAACTCGCGCGAACCGGTGGCCAGGCCATAGACCAGGCCGGCCGCGAGAAAACCGTTGTACAAGCCCTGGTTGGCGGCCAGCACCTTCGACTGCTCGGCCTTTTCGCGCGATTGGCCGAAAACCTTCAGCCCCAGCGGCCTGGTCCACAGGAACATTTCCAGTACCAGGAAATACAGGTGCAGCAGGGCGACCAGCGCCGTGAGCAGTTGCGCGATCAACGACATGGGATCACCGGAGCGTCATCGGGACCCTGATCCTACCCGGGACCCGGCCTCAGCGCTTTCGCCGCGCCGGCAGGCGCAGGACGTCGTTCTGGTCGAGCAGGTTGTCGCGTAGCTGCCACCGCACCCGCACGCGGTTGGAGAGGTCGCGCAGCGCCTTGCCCAGCTGCGTGCATAGCGGGTCGGACGGCCGTTGCAGCAGCGTCTGGTAAAGATCGTTGGCGGCGTCCAGCGCGTATTGCCGGTGCCTGGCTTCATGCCTGGCGGTGCGCTCCTGGATTTCATCCCAGTCGTCCTGCAGGGCTTTCGGAATGGGCACGGTGGTGTCCCATCGCGGCAGGTCGATCCGTACCTTCAGCCTGATCGTCAGCTCGCGCACCACGCAGGCTTCGCGGCCCTGCGCGAACTCGCTCTCGACGCGGAAATCGGAACGCGTCAACCCATGTGCCTGGCTCGAGCGCTGCCCCGACTCGGGGACGCGCAGGGATCGCATCAGCTCCTCGCGATTGCGGCCGTACACCGGGTAATAGACCGTGGATTCCTCCACGATCAGTTGCGGCTCGGCGCCGAATGCCGGCACGGCGGCGCACGCCAGCGATAGCGCGAGTAGTGCGCGGGATCGGTAACAAGCGTTCACCGTTCCGGACCGTTCTGCGATTCGCTGCGCAGCGTCAGCCGCGAAATCTCCGGCGGCACGCCGAAGCGCACCGGCACGATGCTGGTGCCGATGCCGGGCGAGACGAAGAGATGGCGCCCATCCTCGACGATCTCGCCGCTGATGTAGCGATGGCTGGCCGGCACGACCGGTGTGCCGATCAAGGGCAATTTCACCTGTCCGCCGTGGGTGTGGCCGGCAATGGTCAGCGATGCGCGCGCCGGAATGCGCGGAAACAGATCGGGATTGTGGGTCAGCGCGATCACCGGCGCGTCGTCGTCGATCATGGCGAAAGTCCGCTCGATCTGCGGATGGCCTTCCCACATATCGCCGATGCCGGCCACCCACACCCTGCATTGCCGCAGCTGCAGTTCGCGCGCATCGTTCTCGAGCACGACCACGCCGGCCGATTCCAGCGCGCGCCGCACTTTGCCGCCATCCTTCCACCAGTCGTGATTGCCCAGCACTGCATAGACCGGTTTGCGCGCCGTCAATGGCTTCAGATGCGTGGCGAATTTTTCCGGTGGCACGTAAGTGCCGAGAAAGACGCTGAGGATCACGTAGTCGCCCGCCATCAGCACCGCCTGCGAATCGCTGGCGATCAGCCGCTGCACGACACGGTCGAGATTATCGATGCCGTTATGCGGCGATCCGGTATGCGTGTCGGCGACCACATCCAGCCGCAATCCTTCGCATTGCGGCGACCAATGCGGCAAAGCCAGCGCGTAGTCGCGCTCGACCAGCCGGCTCGGTTCCCAGACGAAGCCCCACAACAGCCCGGCGAGAAGCAGCAGGGCCAGGCCGCGCACCGACCATTGCAGTGCGCGTCTGCGCCGCCAGGTGCGCGTCAACCATTTCAAAAGTCGCTACGGCCGGTCATGGTGGAGCGCCTTCAGGCTTGGAATCTTCCGGCAGGTTGCGCTGCGCACGGATCACGCGCCAAGCCCCGAAGGTCATGCCCAGCGCCACGCCGATGCCGGCCACGAACACCACGCTGGAGCCGAACGCGGACAGCAGTTTGTGCAGCCAGACGAAGCTCAGGTCGCCGCCGCGGTAGACCACGGTATCGATCACCGCCTTGGCTTTGTAGCGCGATTCGCGGTCGACGCGCGTGTACAGCGTCTCGCGGCCGGGTTTGGCCAGCGAGAACTCGCCGGCGCGCGTCGCCACCTGCACCATCGCCACCAGTACCGGCAGCGGCGAGGCCGCGAGCATGCAGTAGCCGACCAGGATCGCCACCGCCGGGATCAACAGTGTCGGCGCCACGCCGTAGCGACGCAGCAGCCAGCGCGTCAGGAACAGCTGCACGACGATGGTGAGCCCGTTCACCGCCCAGTCGATGGTCGAGTAATAGCGCGTGCTGGCCTCGGCGGTCGGATAGAACTGCCGCGCGATCGCCGCCTGCTCGTTGTACAGCAGCGTGCCGACGCCGACGCCGAAGAACATCACCATCGCCAGTGCGCGCAGCAGAGGATCGCGCCAGACCAGCCTGAGGCCGGCGATGATCGAACCGCCCATGGCTTGCTCGCCGCTGGCTTCGCCGCGCGCCTGTTCGCGGCGCATCGCCCAGGGCCGCAACTTGAGGATGCACAGCAGGCACACCGCGAGGAAGCCCGCCGACACCAGCAGCAGATTGGCCACGCCCAGCGGCCCGACCAGATAACGCGTGATGACCGGTCCGACCAGCGCGCCGATGGTGCCGCCGGCGCCGATGTAGCCGTAGACCTGCTTGGCGTGCTCGTTGTCGAACACGTCGGCCATGAAGCTCCAGAACACCGTCACCGCGAACAGGTTGAACACCGCCACCCAGACGAAGAACAGCGCGCCGCGGCCCGAGGCGTTGCGATCGAACGCCCACCAGAACCCGACCAGGCAGGCGATGAAGAACAGGTACACCAGTGGCAGGAACACCCGCCGCGGAAACCGCGACACCAGCGCGCCATACACCGGCTGCAACAGCAGCATCGCGATGAAGGTACCGGTGAACAGCGCCTGCAGCGTGAAATCCTTCAGCTCGAAGCCGGCGCGCTGCGCCCACCCGATCCAGGCCTGCGGGAACACCGCGCTGATGTCGGCCGAGGCGCCCATCGCATCGCGCACCGGGCGCAGCACGTAATAGCCGCATAGCAGGCTGAAGAAATACAGCAGCGCCCACCACAGCGGCGGCGAATCGGCCAAGGCGCCGCGGAAGCGGGCGAAACGGTGCGTGGAGGCGGGGCTGTTCACGGGCTGCTCGCGAGTGCGGCCTCCTGCAGGTTCGCGGCACGTTAGCCGATGCCCGCGGAACGCGCTAGCTCCGCGCAGAGCATATGCTCTAGTCTCGCCGCCTACTTTCCGCCGATGCCCGATTCTTCCGCGACTTACGACTACATCATCATCGGCGCGGGTTCGGCCGGTTGCGTACTGGCCAACCGCCTGTCCGAAGACCCCTCGATCAAGGTGCTGCTGCTGGAAGCCGGTCCGCGCGACTGGCATCCCTTCATCCACATGCCGGCGGGCCTGGCCAAGCTGGTCGGCCAGAAAGGCGTCAACTGGAACTACGACACCGCGCCGGAGCCGCAACTCAACCACCGCATGCTGTGGTGGCCGCGCGGCAAGGTGCTGGGCGGATCGAGCTCGATCAATGCGATGTGCTACATCCGCGGCGTATCCGCCGATTACGACGATTGGGCCGCGCAAGGCGCCGACGGCTGGGACTGGGCGTCCGTACTGCCGTATTTCAAGCGCAGCGAAGGCAACAGCCGCGGTGGCGACGCGCTGCATGGCGGCGATGGCCCGTTGAGCGTTTCCGACCTGCGCTACACCAACCCGCTGTCGCACGCCTTCATCGCCGCGGGCCAGCAGGCCGGTTTCGCAGCCAATGCCGACTTCAACGGCCCGCAGCAGCAGGGCGTGGGGCTATATCAGGTCACGCAGCGCGATGGCGCGCGTTGCTCTTCCGCGGTCGCCTATCTCGATCCGGCCAAGCCGCGTCCCAATTTGAGCGTGCATACCGGCGCGCTGGCGCGGCGGGTCGTGATCGAGCGCGGCCGCGCGGTCGGCGTCGCCTATGCGCGCGACGGCAAGGAAATCGTGGCGCGCGCCGAACGCGAAGTGCTGCTGTCCGGTGGCGCGATCAACTCGCCGCAGCTGCTGATGCTGTCCGGCATCGGTCCGGCCGCCGAATTGGGCGAGCACGGCATTGATGTGGCGGTCGATGCCGCCGGCGTTGGCCGGAATCTGCAGGACCATCTCGATATCTGCACGCTGCAGCACTGCACGCGGCACGTCAGCTACGACCGGGTCAGCGACGCAACCATCGCCTTCAATTATTACCTGCGCGGCCATCGCGGCCCGGGCAGCAGCAATATCGCCGAGGCCGGCGGCTTCGTGCGCTCGCGATATGCGCCCGACGACCGCGCCGACGTCCAGTTCCACTTCGTGCCGGCCATGCTCGACGACCACGGCCGGCGCCGTTTGAAGGGCGACGGCTACACGCTGCACGCCTGTTTCCTGCGTCCGCGCAGCCGTGGCCGGATCCGGCTCAACGACGCCGATCCTGCAGCGAAAGCCCGGATCGAGGCGAACTATCTGAGCGATGCTGAAGGCTTCGACCTGAAGATGATGGTGGAATGCGCCAAGCTGTCGCGCGAGGTCTTCGCACAGAAGGCTTTCGATGCCTACCGCGGCGCGCCGATCTTCCCCGCGCGCAACGACCTGTCCGATGCGGAACTGGTCGAATTCATCCGCGCCAAGGCCGAAACCGTCTATCACCCGATCGGCACCTGCCGCATGGGCGGCGACGATGCGGCAGTGGTCGATACGCAGCTTCGCGTACGCGGCGTCGATGGCCTGCGCGTGGTCGATGCCTCGGTGATGCCGACGCTGATCGGCGGCAATACCAACGCGCCGGTCATCATGATCGCCGAGCGCGCCGCGGATCTGATCCGCGGCTGAAAGTTGCAGGGACATGCCCGGAAGTGGCCCAGCGCCGGCGCCATGAATGGACCTGTCGCAGGGATGCCATCTCCAGCAGGCTTGAGCGCTTGCCTGAGGAGATAAGTCGATGCGCACGCGCAAACACATTCCGTTTTGTCTGCTGATCTGCGGTCTGATGGCCGGCTTGTCGGCTCAACCAGGGTTTGCACAGCCGAATCCGGACACGCCGAAAGACAAGAAAACCGCTGATTTGCGCGACGGCCAGCACGATTTCGACTTCGAGATCGGCACCTGGAAAACGCATCTGAAGCGCCTGCTGCACCCTCTGACCGGTTCCAGCGAGTGGGTCGAATACGAAGGCATCACCACCGTCCGCAAGGTCTGGAACGGCCGCGCGAATCTGGTCGAGCTCGAAGCCAGCGGGCCTGCCGGGCACTTCCAAGGCCTGAATCTGCGCCTGTACAACCCCGAATCCCGGCAGTGGACCCTCAACTTCTCCAACGCCGGCAGCGGCGCGCTGAGCCCGCCCACGATCGGCGAGTTCAAGAACGGACGCGGCGAGTTCTATAACCAGGAAACGCTGAACGGCCGCGCCATCCTGGTCCGATTCGTCATTTCCGACATCAGCGCGGATTCGTGCCGCTTCGAACAGGCGTTCTCGAACGACGGCGGCAAGACCTGGGAAGTGAACTGGATCGCCGTGGACACACGGATCAAGGATGCCTCCGGCGGAGCGCACTGAACCTCGCACCGCCGCTCTCATCCCTGTTCGGCAGCAGTTGCAGCTTGACAGGTGCGAATCCATTCGCACGCTTTCGTGATCGAAACGAAGAGCGTGCGAATGAATTCGCACCTACCAATCAATCTTTGGGGATGAGGCTCATGTCCTCGCTGTAATTCCAGGTTTCGACCTTCACCTCGGTCACGGAGGCCGCCAAGTCATCGAGTAATCCGCGTCTGCGGTCCGCATCTTCGGATCGAGCGAGCAGCGACTCCAGACCGCCGTCATGGCCGTCGTAACTTTTCCAGCCGTCGCGCGCGATCATCAGCAGATAGCCCGGTGCGTTCCCGCCGACGACGAGTTCGTACCAGGTGTGCACGGGCGCGCCGGCTTGGCGCGACAAGGTTTCGCGCGCCGCGCGTACGGCCCTTTCGAAGCGCCCGGTAGTGCCGGCACGCAAGGTGTAGTGGAATACCTGCACGCTGCTCGACGGTTTCCACTGCTCCAGCGGAAAACCCGTGCTCAGTTCGCGGCGCAATCGATAGCTGGCGCGAAAAGCGGTATCCGCGTACGGCGAAAAATTCTTCTCCGCGTCGGCGCCATCGCCTGCGGGATCGACGCGCTGGTCGAAGGCCGCGAACGGCGCGCCGAAGCTGCCGTCGATGAACATGCCGACGCGATCGCCGTGGCCCACATACCAGCCGTACCAGACCAGCGGATCGCGCTTGGCGCGGTGCCAGCCGAGGTGCTTGCGATAGCCCTCGTCGAATTGCGCCTGCATGCCCGCTTTCGCGTAGTAGCCGTACAGGTGCGCCGCATCCCCGCTATCGCGGTGGCTGGCGGTCTGGGCCATCGCCGGCGCGGCGGTCAGCGACATCGCCAGCGCGATCAGGACAGGGATCGGGAGCCGCATGGCGCTACCTCGTTGTTCGGATGACGCAGGTTAGCCACGCCGGAGCTGGGCGACTATTTCAAATACTCGCAGCTCAGTTCCAGCCCCTAGAATGAACGCATGCAGCCCGACTTCAAGCGCCTGTCCGTATTCCGCACCGTGGTCAGCAGCGGCGGCGTGATCGCGGCCGCGCGCGAGCTGCACAAGTCGCCCTCGGCGGTGACCTACGACCTGCAGCAGCTCGAGCGCCTGCTCGGCGCCAAACTGTTCCGCAAATCCGGGCGCCGGCTCGCGCTGACGGCGCGCGGCCGCGTGCTCGCCGCTTCGATCGAACGCGCCTACCTGGACCTGCAGCACGCCTGGGAAAGCATCGGCGAAGCCGATGGCCTGGAGCCGTTGCGCATCGCCTGCGTGTCCGGGTTCGGACGCTACCGGCTGGTGCCGCGGCTGCTGCAGCTGCTGCCGCGCGACCGGCCGCTGGAAGTGCTGTTCCGTACCGCCAGCGGCGTGCAGGCGCTGCTCGAGACGGGTCGCGTCGCGCTCGGCGTCAGCTACCGGCCGCTGGTCACTTCCGGCATCGCCTCGATCCTGCTGGGCGAGGAAGAACTGGCGCTGGTGGGACCGAAATCTCGGCGCGGGTCGCCCGCGCCCGAGGCGATACCGGCGCTGCCCTTCGTCACTTACGACGAATTCGAGTACGTCTTCTTCCGCTGGTTCGAAGCCAACGGCATCCCGCTGCCGCAGCCCTGGAACCGCGCCGACCACTTCGACGAGCTGGAAGAAGCGCTGGAAAGCATCGCCAACGGCCGCGGCTGGTCGGTGGTGCCATTGGATTCTGCGCTGGGCCGCGCTTACCGCTCGCGCGTGCAGGTACACCGCCTGAAAAGGCACGTGTGCACCAACGAGATCCACCTGGTGGGCACTGAGCGTGAATTGCGTAGCGAAGACGCGGCGCTGCTGCGCCTTGCTGCGTCGCTTACATAGCGTCGCAGGAACCGTCGCAACTGACAGCCAATGGTAGGTGCGAATTCATTCGCACGCTTTTCCTATCGCCGATGCAAAGCGTGCGAATGAATTCGCACCTACATTTCCAAACGTGGACTAGGGACGCTCCAGCATCGGCGGCAGCGGGCAATGCAGCGCGCCGCAGATCGTGCGCAGCAGTTCGGCCTCGGCGACGGTAAGGCGATCATCGTGGCCGACGGCGGCGGTGATGGCCTCCACCATCACCTGCTTGGCCAGCGGATCGAGCGCGTCCAGCGGCTCCCAGACCTCGTCCAGCGCCAGCACGCCGTTGCCTGGCGGCGCATAGGGCACATGATCGCGCGGCAGTACGCGCTGCATGCCCGCCAGGTAGGCGCGCTGCGCGGCGCCGGCGTCTTCGTGGCCGGCCTGCGCGACCACGGCCAGCAAGGTCGCGAACTCCTGCTTCACGCTGCCCGTCTTGCGCCGGCCGAAGCGCGCGTATCGCGACGGATCCAGCGACTCGCGCACCTGCACTTCCAGCAGCCGGCCCAGGCAATACTCGAACAGCGATACCTGGCCGTCGGCATTGACCACCGCATGCACGGTGTCCATGAACGCATCCAGTTCCGGTCGCGGCCGCAGCCTCAGCACCGGGAACGCCAACGCCGCCAGCGGCAGGCGCAGCATCGGATGCAGCGGATCGAGCTTGTCGACCTTCAAGCGCTGCGCCGACGCCGCCACTTCCGCACCCAGCCGCGCTTGGATTTCGGTGCGCTGCTTGGCGCGCAGCTGCGGCTCCGTTTCCAGCAGCAGGCCCAGCAACAGCGGCATCACCGATTCGCGCTGGCTGGCCAGAGCGCGCACCTCGTCCGGGATCGACGCGACGATGCTGTCGGCGCGCTTGTAATCGTCCGGCGAGGGCCGCGCGACCTGCGCCGCCACCATCGGCGGCGTCACGTTCAACTGCGTGGCGATGCCCGGCAGCAGCACCGGCAGGATCGGCAAGGGCGAGCCGCGCCCGGGTGCTGCAGATTGCGGGCTTTCGTCCAGCGCGTTCGGCGGGGTGATGTGCCAGCGCCGCCGCAGCTCTTCGAGCTGGTCGGCGCGGAACGACGGCTCCAGCGCCTGGATCCGCTGCAGCAGCGGCGGATGGGTGGCGAACAGGCCGGAAAAACCGACGCCATCGCCGAACAGCATATGGCTGACTTCCTCGGCATCGCCGCGCTGGGTAAGCGTGGAGCCGGCACCGCTGGCGGCGATCTTCTTCAGCGCGCCGGCCAGGCCCGTGGTCTGACGGGTGAACTGCACGGCCGAGGCATCGGCCAGCGTCTCACGGGTGCGGCTGACACCGGCTTTGATCATGCGGCCGAAGAACAGGCCGATATAACCGACCGCCAGCGCGATCAGCGCCGCGATCAGCACCGCACCGGCGCCGCGGCCGCCGCGGCCGCCGCCGTGCTGCAGGATCTTGCGGCCGATCAGGCCCAGCATCAGGATGCCGAACAGCACGCCGATCAGGCGGATGTTCAAGCGCATGTCGCCGTTGAGCACATGGCTGAACTCATGCGCGATCACGCCTTGCAGCTCGTCGCGGTTGAGTGTGTCCAGCGCGCCCCGGGTCACCGCGATCACCGCGTCGGAAGGCGAATAGCCGGCGGCGAAGGCGTTGATCGCGCCTTCGTGCTCGAGTACGTAAATCTTCGGCACCGGCACGCCGGAAGCGATCGCGATCTCCTCGACCACGTTGCGCAGGCGGCGCAACTGCGTATCGGTGGTGCCTTCCGGCACCGGTACGCCGCCGAACTGCAACGCGACCGGTTCGCCGCCGCCGCGCAGCGAGGCGATGCGGTACAGCGAGCCGAAGCCGATGATGGCCAGCGTCAGCAGCGTGGTGAACGCGAGCCCGCCGGCGCCGGCGCCGAAAGCGATGAACACGGCGAAATCGACCACCAGCACGATGCCGGTCACGGCCAGCGCGAACAGCACCACCAGGCGCGTGGATGTGCGTCGTGCCGCGGCTTGGCGTTCGAAGAAATTCATGGGGGTGGTGCTCCTTCCTTCTCCGCCCGGGAGAAGGTGCCGAAGGCGGATGGGGTTGCGGCGAAGGGGCGGCGATCATGCTGCGTCGTCACTTCGCCGTACCCTCACCCCAACCCCTCTCCCGCAGGGAGAGGGGCTCAACAGCGATCGTCAGAACTCGACCTTGGGCGCGGCACGCACCTCGGCCTGCTTGTCTTCCGCAATTTCCAGCAACGCGGCGGGCGCGAAGTTGAACATGCCGGCGACCACGCTGGACGGGAACACCTCGCGCTTGTTGTTGTAGGCCATCACCGAGTCGTTGAAGGCCTGGCGCGCGAACGCCACCTTGTTCTCGGTGCTGGTCAGCTCCTCGGTCAGCTGCATCATGTTCTGGTTGGCCTTGAGGTCCGGATAGGCCTCCGACACCGCCAGCAACCGGCCCAGCGCGTTGTTCAGCACGCCCTGGGTATTGGCCAGCTCGGCCATCGCAGCCGGGTCGCCGGGGCTGGCCTTGGCCGCCGCCAGGCCCGATACCGCGGCGCCGCGGGCCGCGATCACGGCTTCCAGCGTCTCGCGTTCATGGGTCAGGTAGCCCTTGGCGGTCTCGACCAGATTGGGGATCAGGTCGAAACGGCGCTGCAGCTGCACGTCGATCTGGGCGAAGGCGTTTTTGAACGCGTTCCGGGCCGTCACCAGGCCGTTGTAAATGCCCACGGCCCAGAATGCCAACACCACCACAATTACAAGCAGGATCAACACGGTAAGCATCAAAGTTCCCCTTGTTCATGCAAAGACCGTTTAATACGGATTAGTATCCGACAGAAGACGGCTGAAGCCGCAGCATACGCAGGGGACACGTCCGATGAAAGGCAACCGCATTCGACCGCATCGGCGCATTTGGCGGATGGCTTTGGTCGGCATGCTGGCGCCGCTCGCGGTGTCCTCGACGGCGCAAACGCCGCTGCACTGGGAAAGCCCTTCCCAGGTCACCCAGGTGCAGACCGCGTCGCTGTCCAACACCCCCTCGCCTTCTCAGGCCATTGCGCCGCCCATGGCGCAGGCATTGCCGCTGGCGCCGGGCTTCGACGTGCGCCAGTTCGAGGCCATCGCCCAGGAACTGGTCGCCGACCAGCGCATTCCGGGCCTGGCTCTGGCGATCGTGCAGAACGGGCGCGTGCTGTCGGCGCGCGGTTACGGCATTACCGACGTGTCGGCGGCCGAACCGGTCGATGCGCATACCGTGTTCCGGCTGGCGTCGCTGTCCAAATCCTTCGCCGGCACCATCACCGGCATGCTGGTGTCCGAGGGCGCATTGCGCTGGGACAGCAAGCTGACCGACTACATGCCCGAGTTCCGGCTGTCCGACCCCAGCGCCGCGCAGCGGCTGACTGTGGCCGACATCCTCAGCCACCGTGTCGGGCTCACCCACAACGCCTACGACCGCGACATCGAACACGATGCCGACTATCGCGACCTGCTGCAGCGGCTCGCCTATGCGCCGATGAAGTGCGCGCCGGGCGAGTGCTACGCCTACCAGAACGTCGCCTTCAGCACGATCGGCGACATCGTGTTCGCGGCCACCGGGCATTTCTACAGCGAGACCGTGCAGCGCCGTATCTTCAAGCCGCTGGGCATGAACGACGCCAGCTACGGCCTGGACGGCATCGAGGCCAGCGCGCGCTGGGCGCGTCCGCACGTGCGTGCGCGCGGCGGCTGGGTGTCGCTGATGCCCAAGCCGACCTATTACCGGGTGCCGCCGGCCGCCGGCGTCAATGCCAGCATCAGCGACATGGCGCAGTGGATGATCGCGCAGAGCGGGCACCGCCCCGATGTGTTGCCGGCGCCGCTGCTGGCGACGCTGCATGCCTCGCTGATCGACACGCCCAGCGAGATCCGCGGCTCCGCCTGGCGCCGCGAGCGCGTGTTCTCGGCCGGCTATGCGCTGGGCTGGCGCGTCTACAACTATGCCGGCCACCAGGTGGTGTTCCATGCCGGCGCCGTGCAGGGCTATCGCGGCATGATGGCGCTGATGCCCGAGCGCGACCTGGGCATCGTCATCCTGTGGAACAGCGAGAGCTCGCTGCCCTCGGGCCTGCTGCCGACCATTCTCGACCGTGCGATCGGTTTGCCGGCGGTGGCCTGGGTGGATACCGGAGCGGCACGGCCCGATACGATGATGGCAAGCCATCCGGCGTCCGCGGCCGGCGTGGACTCCTCCACTTCCGAAGCCGCGCCGGACTAGGCCCCGGTTTTGTAGAGCGGAGCTTGCTCCGCTGCTTTTGGCCATCGACGTGCAGGTGAGAGCAGCGGAGCAAGCTCCGCTCTACAGAGCCGGGGTTGCCGTGCGGCTCGGCCAAACGCCCAATAAAAAACTCTCCCCCGCCTGGGCGCGGAGGAGAGTCTGTATTACGGCTAATCGGGTTTTTCTTATTAGATCATCGGTGCAGGCATGGCCGGCATGGTCGCCGGAGCAGCCTTTCTGCGGGCCGGCTTGCGCTTGGCCTTCTTCACAGCTTTCTTGGCAGCCTTCTTAGCCGGCTTTTTTTTTGCGGCTTTCTTAGCAGGCTTCTTCTTAGCGGCCTTCTTGGCGCGCTTCTTAGTAGCCTTCTTAGTGGCCTTCTTCGCAGCCTTCTTGGCGGGACGGCGCTTGGCTGCCTTCCTGGCGGTCTTCTTAGCGGCCTTCTTGGCCGGACGGCGCTTCGCAGCCTTCTTGGTCGTCTTCTTGGCAGCCTTCTTAGCCGGCTTGCGCGCGACTTTCTTGGCGGCCTTGCGGACGGTCTTGCGGGCGGCTTTCTTCGCAGATTTCTTCGCCGCCTTCTTGGCGGGGCGTTTCTTAGCAGCTTTCTTCATAGCCATGGGATGGCTCCTCGTCAGTGGACTATCGGATACAACTGCCCAGGATCAAGCAACATCGCGGGAGTCGGACCCGCGACCAACCGCCTCTGCGCCAGGCGCAGCGGAACGGATTTGTGGGGAGTCCGCGCGCCTGCGCGGGCTCCTGCGGAAGGTTCCGCATTACGCAAAAACACCCGCGGCGCGGGGGCGGCGCGGGTGTCGAGATCGGGTGTGATGCGTTTTCGCGGGGAGACGAAGCCTGAGTCCACCGTATAGAACGTCCGGGTGGAGCACTGTGCTTTGCTTCGTATTTTCGATTTGATTCGACTCACTCGCTTCTGCAGGCAACGTCTGCTGGGCGAAACCTAATCACGGTTTTTTCCACTGTCAACACCCCCGGCGCAATTATTTTCACATCCCCGGCCGGGTCCATCGTCCGCATGCGGCGCCGATCCGGCGCCAGCGGATTGCGTTTTCGATCGCGTCGATTCGCGATGCGCGCATCGCGTGTAACAAAAATGCTTTGTTTTAAGTGCTCTGCTTGTCTCGCGCCGCCGCTGCGCGCCGTCGGCGCGCGCGCCGTGGCCGGGCGTCGCCATGCGCCGCACGCCTGCCGCGACCCTTCCGACGCGGGCTTAAAAAATATTTTGCGGCGGCCCGATTTTCCGCCTCGCACAAGTCGATTTGCGCGAAATTGCGCGAACTTTTTCCCGGCCGCGCATGCCGCGCGACATACCCGAAAAACAAAAACCCGCAGCGGCGACGCTGCGGGTCGGGTTGGAAAGCGCGGTTCGGAATACTTGTCCGAGTACAGCCGCGTGTGGCCGTTGGTCCGGGTACGCGGACGCTCAGTGGTCGTCTTCTTCCAGCAGTTCGGCGTAATCGTCCGGACCAAGCAGCTCGTTGAGCTGGTCCGGCTCCTCCGCCTCGATGACGAAGATCCAGCCGTCGCCGTAGGCGTCCTCGTTGATCGTCTCGGGCTTGTCCGACAGCGCGTTGTTGACCTCGACCACCTTGCCGGTCACCGGCGTGTACACGTCGGACGCGGCCTTCACGGACTCGACCACCGCACAGGCATTACCCGCCTCGACGCGGTCGCCGACGTTGGGCAACTCCACGTAGACCAGGTCGCCGAGCAGACCTTGCGCATGGTCGGAAATGCCGACCGTGATCTTGCCGTCGCCTTCGACGCGGGCCCACTCGTGGGACTTCAGGAATCTCAGATCGCCGGGGATCTCGCTCATCGGTGGCTCCGTAATGCTTTCAACCGGACATGGTCGGGGACGGGTGGGGCTTTAGTTTAGCGAAGGAATCGGCGATCGCCAGTCGCAATACGGCAGTCAGTCGGAAATATACGGCGCGCGCCCACCGACGATGGCGTCGCGCAGCAGGTCGATCCGATCCTGCCCCCAGAACGCTTCGCCCCGGTGCACGTAACCCGGCAGGCCGGGAAGGTCGGCGGCGATGGCTGCGGCGGTGTTGGCCTGATAACGCGCGGCGGCCGCCTCGCCCTCGGCGGCGGACAGGACAGCATCAGGATCGTGGCCGCTGTCGCGCAGCAGTGCGGCGACGACGCTGCGTTCGGCGAGATCGCGATCGTCGGCCCAGATGGCACGGAAACCGGCGTCGACATAAGCCGCCGCATCGGCGCCCGAAGCCGCCAGCACGATCGCCGCACGGTCCGCCAGCGACGGGTCGACCGGGAAGTAACGCGGCTGCAGGTTCAGCGGCAAGCCGCGGCGCGCGCGCCAGCGCTGCAGTTCGAGCAGGCGGTAACGCTGCCGCGCCGGCGCGCGCTGGCCCAGCGGCAGACCGCCGTTGGCGGCGAACAACTCGACGATGCGTACCGGCCGATACGACAGCGACACGCCGGTATCGCGCGCCATGTCCAGCAGCGCCGCATGGCCCAGGTAGGCGTACGGCGACAGCAGGCTGAAGTAGTAGTCGATCGTGATCATGCCGCCGCAGCCCGCGCGTCAGATGCCTTCCTGCGGCTTGCCGTCGCGCACGAACGGGAACCTGACCACGCGCACCGGCACCTCGCGGCCGCGGATGTCGACGCGCACGTCGGTCGGCTCGCCGGCCGGCACGCGCGCGAATGCGATCGCCTTGCCCAGCGTCGGCGAGAACGTGCCGGACAGTATCTCGCCGTCGCCCTGGGCGGTCAGCACCTTCTGGCCGTGGCGCAGTACGCCCTTCTCGTCCATCACCACGCCGATCATCTGTCGCGGTGCACCATCGGCTTTCTGCTGTTCGAGCACGCTGCGGCCGATGAAGTCGCGCGGCTTCTGATCGGCATCCGCGTCCAGCGCCACGGTCCAGGCCAGCGCCGCTTCGTACGGCGACACGGTGTCGTCCATGTCCTGACCGTACAGGTTCATGCCGGCCTCCAGGCGCAGCGTGTCGCGCGCGCCCAGGCCCGCCGGCTTGACGCCGGCCGCCAGCAACGCATCCCACAAGGCGACGGCCTGGTCCTGCGGCACGATGATCTCGAAACCGTCCTCGCCGGTGTAGCCGGTGCGCGCGACGAACAGCGGCACGCCTTGCTGGGTGACGGCTTCGGTGGCGACGAACTTGCCGATCTTGCCGGCCGCAGCGGCGGTATCGGGCGAGAGCAGGCCGATCACGCGCTCGCGCGCCGTCGGGCCCTGCACCGCGATCATCGCCAGCTCGGGACGCTCGCTGACTTCGACCGCGAACGCGGCCGCCTGCTGCGTGATCCACGCCAGGTCCTTGTCGCGCGTCGCCGCATTGACCACCAGGCGGAAGAAGTCCTCGGCCAGGTAATAGATGATCAGGTCGTCGATCACCCCGCCCTGCGCGTTCAGCATGCAGGTGTACAGCGCCTTGCCCGGCTTCTGCAGCTTGTCGACCGAATTGGCGACCAGGTTGCGCAGGAACTCGCGGGTACGCGCGCCGCGCAGGTCGACCACGGTCATGTGGCTGACGTCGAACATGCCGGCGTCGCGCCGCACCAGGTGGTGCTCTTCGACCTGCGAACCGTAATGCAGCGGCATGTCCCAGCCGCCGAAGTCGACCATCTTGGCGCCGAGTGCGCGGTGGGCGTCGTTGAGGATCGTTTTCTGGGTCATGGGGGCGCTCTCGGACAAAGAAGGCCATTATCCCAGACGACGCCGGTCGCCGCTTACCTGCTCCGGGGTCCTCTTTCAGATCAAGCCGGTCGTGCATACCTGTGGGTACAGATTCATTTCAGCAAAGGCATTACGCCCCTCAGCGGCGCACTTAGGTTCACCTGCGCGTCCCGCCAGCGCGAGTTCCACGGTAGTTCGAGGCTGTTGTCGGCGCTCCCGATTTTGCTCTTGGCCGAGGTTCGAAAGCTTTTGCTCGAACCGTCCGCAAAGGTCAGCGTGACCTGCTGTGCAGGACCGGGAGGAAACACGATGCCGAGCGCATACGGCTTGGGCGCCATGAAGCTCATCAACCCGGCGGCCTGTTTAATGCCGCGTTCCATCACTGCCACCGACTCGGTGAGTTGGGCATAGCTCATGCGGGTACCGGGCGGCGTGCGGGCCTCGTATTTGTAAGCCAGCTTCATCGACCCTTTGGGCTGGTTGACACGTAAGCCCGCCTTTGCGTCCACCCAGTCCTGGCGTATCGGCAGCTGCAATCCGCCGTTCGCATCCACTCGTACCGGAAAGGTCTTACCCGACGCCAAGACCTCGACGCGCAGGTTAGCAGGCAACCCCTGCTTGCCGTCGGCCCTCTCGATCTGGAAGCGCGTGCTGAACACGTAGTCTGTATCCACTTTGGCCAGCATCACCGGCATCTGCGCGATGTCCTCGTACGGGAGTTCACGCCATTCATCGGCGTGCACGGCGAACGGTAACAACAGCAGTGCGATCAGCCATCCCTGTATGAATGGTAAATGCTTCATGGATTGCTTCCTGTGCGCAGTCTTTCAGTCAGCCTGCAGCCTCGACCTGCAAGGTCATGCCGTCGGCGCCGACGATGCGCACACTGGCGCCTGCCGGAAGATCGGGCCCGGCCACGTCCCAGTACGCATCGGCGATCTGCACGCGCCCATGGCCCTGCACGATGCCGCGCTCAAGCGGCACCACCCGTCCTACCAACGCGGCGGCGCGGCGATTCAATGCTGGCTGGTCGCTCTGGCGCTCGCGCCCGCGGAACCATTTGCGGTAGACCTGGATCGATACGAAGCTCAGCACGATGAACGCAGCGACCTGCGCCAACACCGGAATACCGGGAATCAGCAATACGCCCAGGAACACCACCACCGCGGCAAAACCCAGCCACAGCATGAAAGCGCCCGGCGCCATCGTTTCCGCGGCGAACAGCACCAGCGCCAATGCCGCCCAGCCGAAGACGTCCCAGCGCATGGCTCAGCCTCCCGTGCGCGGCGCCGGCGTCGTTCCGACGACACGGCCCGGCTGCTGGTTCAACGCTTCCTTGGCCAACTCGGCGATACCGCCGAGCGAGCCGATCACGCCGGCCGACTCCATCGGCATCAGCACGAACTTCTGGTTCGGGCCTTCCGCCAGCGCCTTGAACGCCTCGATGTATTTCTGAGCGACGAAGTAATTGATCGCCTGCACGTTGCCGGACGCGATCGCGTTGGACACCACCTCGGTCGCCTTGGCCTCGGCCATGGCCAGGCGTTCGCGCGCTTCGGCTTCGCGGAAGGCGGCTTCGCGGTTGCCTTCGGCTTCCAGGATGGTCGACTGCTTCTCGCCTTCGGCCTTGAGGATGGCCGACTGCCGGAAACCTTCGGCTTCGAGGATGTTGGCGCGCTTCTCGCGCTCGGCCTTCATCTGCCGCGCCATCGATTCGATCAGGTCGCGCGGCGGCTGGATGTCCTTCAGCTCGATGCGATTGACCTTGATGCCCCACGGATGCGTGGCCTGGTCGACCGCGACCAGCACCTTGGCGTTGATCTCGTCGCGCTTGGACAGCGACTCGTCGAGGTCCATCGAACCGATCGAGGTACGGATGTTGGTCATCACCAGGTTGAGCGTGGCGATTTCCAGCTGCGCGACCTCGTAGGCGGCCTTGGCGGCGTCGAGCACCTGGAAGAAGACGATGCCGTCGACCTTGACCACCGCGTTGTCCTTGGTGATCACGTCCTGCGAGGGGACCTCCAGCACCTGCTCCATCATGTTGATCTTGCGGCCGACGCCCTGGTAGATGGGAATCAGGAAGTGCAGCCCCGGCGTCATCGTGTGGGTGTACTTGCCGAAGGCTTCGACGGTCCATTCGTAACCCTGCGGCACCATGCGCACGGCCTTGAACAGGATGACGACGCCCGCGAACAGCAGGACGACGGCGAGCAGCGTACCCATGGACATGACGACCCCCTTGCTAATAGACCGCCTCAGTATAGGGCTTGGCCGTGACCGTCCGGCGGCCTGCGACCCTTCCGCCCACCCCCGCATCTAGGATGGGGAATGCCGCCCGAATCGATACGCCCGTCCAGCTTCGCGATCGACGTGCCGGATGCCCTTTTGGCCCGGGCGCGGGCGGGCGAGCGGGCCGCTTTCGAGCAGTTGTACCGCTGGTTCGAGCGGCCCGTGTTCACGCTGGCGCTGCGTGTCGGCGGCGACCGCGACGAGGCCGCCGAGGTATTGCAGGAGACGATGTTGAAAGTGATCGACCGAATCGGTGATTTCCGCGGCAGCAGCCCCTTCTGGGGCTGGCTGCGGCAGATCGCGGTCAACGAGGCGCTGATGCGCCTGCGCCGCGGCCGCAGGCTGGCCCACGAAATCTCCGATGACCTGATCGGCGAGCAGGCCGAGGACCATGGCCCGCTGCCGCCCGCCGCTGCCGACGCGGCGCAGCTGCAGCGCGCGCTGGCCACCCTGCCGGTCGCGACCCGCAGCGTGCTGTGGCTGTACCACGCCGAAGGCTATACGCACGAAGAGATCGCGAACCTGATGCAACGCACCCCCAGTTTCTCCAAATCGCAGCTCGCGCGCGGCACCCGCCGCCTGCGTGCGCTGCTGGTCGAGCCAGCCACCGTCGAGGGTCACGTCCATGCCTGATGCCTATTCGCAACGCGGCCCGCTTCCCGACCATTGGCACGACGCTTTCGCGGCATTGCCGCTTGAGCAGCCGCCGGGCAATGGCTGGTCGCGGTTGTCCGCGCGGCTGCAAGCGCGCCGCCGGCCGCAATGGACCAGGCGGCTGGCGATCGCGGCGGCGCTGGTGGTCGCGGTGGCATTGCCGTGGCGATTGCATACCTCCCAGGATCTGCCCGCGACGGACCCGCCCGCGACGCCTGTCGCCACGGCTTCCGCGCCGGAATCCGAAACCGCATCGCTCGACCGGCTGTATGCCGAATCGGCGCAGCTCGAATCGCTGCTGCAGTACGCACGCGACGACCGTGTGTCCAGCGGCGCCGCGGCGGCGCTGTCTGGCGAGCTGGACGCACGCATCGCGGCGATCGATACCGCGCTGATACAGCCTGGGCTGTCGCCGGAACGGCAGCTGTGGCTTTGGCGCAGCCGCGTGGAAGCGCTGCGTTCGCTGGCCGGCTTCGAAAGCACGCGCCGTTGGCTGGCCGCCAACGGACAACGTTACGACGGCGCGCTCGCGCGCGTCGACTGACCTTCATTCGATTTACCACCGAGGCCCTTATGACCGCTTTCACCCTCAAACCTGCGCTGCTCGCCGCATCGTTGGGCCTGCTGCTGGCCGGCGCTGCCGCTGCGCAGACCGCGGCGCCCAAACCCAATCCCGCTGCCGAGAAAGAACTGGCCGCGGCCCGCGCCGAACTGGATCGCGCCGCCAGGCGCGTCGCCGAGCTGTCCCGGCAAACCGGACAGGACAGGCAGGTACGCATCGAGAAAGTCATGGCGCGCAAGCCCGTGCTCGGCGTGGTGATGGCGCCCGACCCGCAAGCCGGCGTGCGCATCGTCGCCGTCACTCCCGACAGCGCGGCGTCCAAGGCGGGGCTGAAAACGGAGGACCGCATCGTCAGCATCAACAACGTACGGATCCTGGGCGACTCGGGCGATTTGCGGGTACGTAACGCGCGCAAGCTGCTGGGCGGCCTGGACGGCAAATCCCCGGCCAAGCTGGGCTATGAGCGCGCCGGGCGCAGTGCCGTGGTCAGCGTGACGCCGCAGGTGGGCCAGCGCATCGTCGTCGTGCCCCGTTTCGACCGCAAGCAGCTGGATCAGCTGAAGTCGGTGGCGGAATTCGACGACAGCGATTTCGATTTCGACTTTGATGTCGACATCGACAGCGAAGCCTTCGACATGGAAGGCCTGAACATCACCCCGGAAATCCGCAAGGAAATCATCCGCCTCGGCGGCCCCGCCCGCGTATGCAAGGACGGCCACTGCGCACCGACGGTGATCAAGGCGCCGGTGCTGGTTTCGGCGTTCCGCTGGAACGGCCTGAACCTGGCCTCGGTCGATCCGCAACTGGGACGCTATTTCGGCACCGACCGCGGCGTGCTGGTGTTGTCGAATGGAGAATTGAGCGGTCTGCAGGCTGGCGACGTGATCCAGAAGATCGACGGCAAGACCGTGGGCAGCCCGCGCGAAGCGATGGACGCGCTGCGCGGCAAGCCCGCCGACGCGGCGGTGGCCATGACCTATCTGCGCGATCGCAAGACCGGCACTGCGCAGATCAAGGTGCCGAAACTGATGCCGCTCCCGCCGATGCCTCCCAGGCCGCCGGCGCCGCCCGCTGCGCCCAAAGCTCCCGCTCCGCCGAAGCCACCTGCGCCGATGCACGGTGCGCCGCCCGCACCGCCTGCGCCGCCTGCACCGCCGCGGCCGCCGAGAGCGCCGTCGCCAGCGGCCACTGCCGGCGTGCCGGTGCCGCCTGCACCAACCGCACCACCGTCATTCACGGGCGACGGCGCGGTCAATTACGTATTCGTTGCGGAGGATGGCCGGACCACTTCGTATTCGTGGACGCCCGACGATGCGGAACCAAACGTCGTCGAAGAGGTCAGAGACGTGGAAGTCAAAACACGCTGAACACGAAACCGCAAACCCCCTACGCCCGGACCGCCAAGTCCGGGCTTTTTTTTCGTCCGACGGCACAAGCAAAGGCGCTGGATCCCGGCTTCCGCCGGGATGACGAGCAAGGGCCAAATCAAAATGGGTCCCAGCGTTCGCTGGGATGGCGGTTATGCAGGTGCGATCTTGTTTCAGCGCTTGGCTGCGGTATCCGGTTTGGCCGGCTCGACCCACTTCGCGAATACTTCGTCGATCTGCTTGTCGGACACTTTCTTGCCCTGCTCCAGCGACTCGGCCTGCTCGAACAACGGGATGATCATCGCCATGCCATCGATCTTGGTCTTCAGGTGCACGCCCGGCGGCTTGGAGAGGAAGGCGTCCCAGCGCGTGCGGACCCTGGCCCAGTAACCCTTGGTCGCTTCCCAATACTTGTAGGCGGGCTTGAAGTCGACTTCGCCGGTCTTCTGGTAATCGTTGAAACCGAACTCGCGCGCCAGTTCCTGCTGCGTGCCGTCCGGCTTGCGCAGTACCTTGGTGTTGAACTGTTCGTGGGTCCAGCCGCCCGGCGTCAGCGTGTGGCGGTTGATTGCCGCCACTGCGTTGTAGTCGCTGCGCTTAGTGTACTCGCGCCGCGGCAGCGGCCGCCAGGTCATGTCGCTGGTCCAGGTGGCGATGCCGTTGTCGTAGGTCCAGTAGCCGGTGCCGCAGTAACGCGGCGCATCGCTGACTTCGAATACGCACTGCGTCCATGCGCCGCGGGTAGCGTCGGCGGCCAGTGCGCGCACCTGCCAGGTCTGGTCGGCGCTGAATTCGAAACGGTTCGGCGCCTGGTAAACCCAGTCCTGCCGCCAGTGCTTGGTGACGTGGCCGCTCTTCTCGTCGACCAGGATGTGCTGCAGCACGATCCTGGTGGGCGTGTCTTCCACCACGATCACCGTCTCGTTGCCGCCGCTGCGTTGCGCGGGTCCGCGCTCGTAGCCGGGCTTGAGCAGCACCGTCTCGTCGAAGGCGAAATCGACGATGTATTCGCCCTGCATCGCCAGGATCGATTTGCGGTCCTGCGCGGGATCCGCGGCGCCTTGTGCGGCCAGCGGCGGCGCCAGCGCCAGCATCGATAGCAGCGCGCTGCTCGCTAGGTAAACCTTCATGCCTGTCCCCTCGGGTTGGATAAATCGAAAGAGCGATCAGTTGCCAACAATATCCCCATACCCGCTACCAGCTCACCGAAACGCTCACCGACAGGTTGCGGCCCGGGCTGGTGTAGCGGTCCAGCGACGGCACGGATGCGACGATGCCATCGGGCAGATCGCCGCCCTGCCAGTATTTGCGGTCGCCCAGATTGAAGATGCCGGCGTTGAGCTTGGCGCCGGGGGCGAAGTCCCAGTGCGCCAGCAGGTCGAGCACGCCGTAGCCGGGCGTGGCGTACAGGCCCAGCTGGTCCAGGTCCTTCTTGCGCTGCGCGAAGCGACCGGCCAGTTCGGCGCCCCAGCGGTCGCGATCGTAGCCCAGGCCGATTGCGGCCGTCAGCGGGTCGACCGATTGCAGCGGCGTGTCGTCGGTTTCGTCGCGCCCGCGCGACCATGCGGCCGAACCGCGCAGCGACCAGCCGTCCAGACGGCCGGAAACGCGGCCGAAATCGATGCCCGCCTTCAGCTCGGCGCCGTAGATCCGCGCATCGGCGATGTTCTGCGACTGGAATACCTGCAAACCTTCGTCGTTGAAGCCGATGAAACGGAACGACTCGATGAAATCGCGATAACGGTTGTGGTAGCCGGACACGCTGGCGTAGGCCGCATCGCCCACGAACCGCACGCCGGCTTCGTAGCCGTTGCTGGTTTCCGGCTTGAGGTCGGGATTGGCGATGGCGGTGTAACCGAACATCAGGTTGGTGAAACCGATATTGACGTCGTTGTACGGCGGCGCGCGGAAACCGCGCGAGTAGCCGCCGAACAGCGACCACTGCGGCGCGAAATGCCAGACGGCACCGAGCTTGGGCGACACGCTGGTGTCGGTGAGGTCGGTGACGGCCACGCCCGGATTGTCTTCGGCGAAGATGCCGTCCACTTCCGGCCGCAGCTCGTAGCGGTCCACGCGCACGCCCGGCACCAGGCGGAAAGCGCCGTCGGCGAAGCCGATCTCGTCCTGCAGGTACAGCGCGGCGCTGGTGGTGCGGCTGATCGGGAAATCGCGTACCGGGAAGACATCCGGCAGCATCGCGTTGCTCACCGTGCCGGTATCGAGATTGGTGACGCGCCCGTCGCGCTTCTGGTGCGTCTGCGTGCGCGACACGTCGAGGCCATAGGCCAGGTCGTGCCGCACGCTGCCGGCGGCCAGCGATTTGAAGAAATTCGCCTGCACGCCGTACTGGCGCTGGTCGAAGTTGAAGCTGCGATCGCGCTGGTCGTTGACACCTAACGCGGTGAGCCGGACCTCGCGCGTGTCCTGCGTGGTCTCGCTGTCCTGGCGATAGACCTGCCAGTCGAGCCGGTCGGCGAATCCGGCGGCCACCGCATCCATTTCATGTCCGAAGGAGATGCGTGCGCGGGTCTGACGGTCGTCGCCGCTGACCGAGCGGTTGGTGGCGCCGGTCAGCGGCTGCAGGCCTACGGAGCTGAGCACATCGGTGTCGGTGCCGTCTTCGTTGCCTTCAACCGTCAACCTGAAACGCTGGTCCGCGCCAGGTGCGTAGACGAGCTTGCCGAGCACGCTGCGGCCGTCGCGATCCTGCGGGTTCGGTGTCGTGCGCGTGCTGCCCAGGGCGTCGTTTTCGCCCTGGTTCTTCGTTTCCTGGCCCTGGCGATGATTCACCGTTACCAGCCCGGACCAGCGCTCGTCGCCGAACGCAGCCGTCGCGCCGGCCGACAGTCCGCTCCAGTCGCCTTCGGCGCCGAGCTTGAAACCGAAGTAGGCATCCTTGCCCGCGTCCAGGTAATCGGACGGATCCTTGGTGACGAACGAGACCACGCCGCCGAGCGCGTCGGAGCCGTACAGCGAACTGGTCGGGCCGCGCACGATTTCGACCCGCTTCAGCGTGTCCATGTCGACGAAATTGCGGTTGGCATTGGAGAAGCTGCCGATCGAGAAAGCGTCCGACACGGCGATGCCGTCGGTCTGGATACGCACGCGATTGCCGCCGAGGCCGCGGATACGGATGTCGCCCAGGCCGAAACGGGCGGCGTTGGAGGTGACCGACACGCCGGGCTCGTAACGCACCAGGTCGCGGATGTCGCGGACCAGCGTGTCGTCCATGCGCTCGCGGTCGATCACATCGACGCTGTTGGGCACATCGGACACCGCGCGCGCGGTGCGCGTGGCGGTCACCACGACCGGGTCGAAATCGATGGCGGTGCCATCCTTCTCCGCGGCCGAGGGCCCGGCGGGCACGACTTGGGCCGTGGCCACGCCCGGCAGGGCCAGCCAGAGGGCGAACGAAAGCAGGGACGGACGCATATGTTCTCGCGATGAATGACGGTGGCGAGCTGGCGTCCGGCGCGGATCCGGTGGCTGGCTGTAGAACGCGTGCGCAGGTACCGGCCGCAACGACCGGTACCTGCGCACGCGTGGGGGTTACTTGGTGAGGATCAGCTTGTCGTTGCGGGTATGACGCAAGCGGTAGCACTCGTTGCCGTGACGGATCAGCACTTCGCGCTGCCCTTGCAGCAAGCGGTCGCTGTCGACCTCGGGCGTCGACGCTACGGTGCTGGCAGCGATGCTGCTGCGTTGCGGCGCGTGGACGACGAACGGCGGGGGGCTGAGCATGGGCATGAGGCGTATCCCTGGCGGTGGCGTGATCAAATGCTAATGATTCTCATTTGTCTGTCAAGCCCCACCCGTCCGAATCAGGCGGTGACCGCCTCGATCCTGTCCCAACTGGCCTCATCCAGCCGCTCGGCCAGCGCCAGCGCCTCCAGGTTCTGCAGCAACTGCGCGACCCGGCTGGCGCCGAGGATCACCGACGAGACATGCGGATTGCGCAGGCACCACGCGATCGCCAGCGGCGCGGCCGGGACGCCTAGCTCCGCGGCCACGCGCGTGAATGCGCGCGCGCGCTCCACGCGGCCCGAGGCCGCATCGCCCAGCACGCCGCGCTGCAGCCAGGCGTATTCGGCCTGGCCCAGGCGCGAATCGTTCGGCACGCCATCGTTGTACTTGCCGGTGAGCAGGCCCGACGCCAATGGCGACCAGATCGTCGTGCCCAGGCCCAGTTCGGCGTACAACGCGGCGTACTCCAGCTCCACCCGCTCGCGGTGCAGCAGGTTGTACTGCGGTTGCTCCATCGTCGGCGCGTGCAGATGATTCGCGCGCGCGATCTTGTGCGCCTCGCGGATCGCCGCCGCCGGCCATTCCGACGTGCCCCAGTACAGCACCTTGCCCTGCCGGATCAGCGTATCCATCGCAGCCACGGTTTCGGCGATCGGCGTATCCGGATCCGGGCGGTGGCAGTAGTACAGATCGAGATAGTCCACGCGCAAACGCGTCAGCGCGGCGTGGCAGGCGTCGCGCACATGCTTGCGCGACAGGCCTTTCTGGGTCGGGCGCGGGCTGTCGACAGCGCCGAAAAAGACCTTGCTCGACACCACATACCCGTCGCGCGGCAGGCGCAGGTCGGCGATCACGTCGCCCATCACCCGTTCCGCCTCGCCGTTGGCGTAGGTCTCGGCGTTGTCGAAGAAGTTGATGCCGTGGTCCCACGCCGCAGCGATCAGTTCGCGCGCCTCGCTGCGCCCGACCTGGGTGCCGAACGTGACCCAGGCGCCGAACGACAGCGCGGACAACTGCAGGCCGGAGGATCCGAGACGACGATATTGCATGGCTTCGTTCGCAGGACGGGAGTGGCACAATCCTACTCCGCCGCCCGTTTCCATGGCGTTGGCGAAGCTTTTCGTAAGAGCGGCTTTAGCCGCGAGCTGTTGACGTTCTCTTACGATTTCGCAAGAGCTCGCGGCTAAAGCCGCTCTTACGAAAAGCCGAGCGATTCGCGAACGCTGGAATGGTTCTCATTGCGCCATGCTGAAATTCGGCTGCTGTAGAATGCGGGCACTTTCCTCCTCCGGGGAGTAGCCCACCCGCGGCGTCATCGCGGGGACGCGCGTCAACACACTTGGCCAGCCGGCCATGGCGCGCGATGTGGAACGCGGTGTCGTCAGATGCCGCTTGCACGGGCAAGACCGAAGGCAGGCGCAACGCGCACCCAGGCCGGGCCGCGTAGCGTCGGCCTTCGCGTTCGCCGCGATCGCCCGGCCCGGAGCATCAATGGATTCCCTGCTGGTCTCGACCGGAACGGTCGCGCTCGCCGAAATCGGCGATAAAACGCAATTGCTGGCCCTGCTGCTGGCAGCGCGCTACCGCAAGCCGGTGCCGATCGTGCTCGGCATCCTGGCCGCGACGCTGCTGAATCATGCGCTGGCGGCGTGGTTCGGCCTGGCCGTGTCGCACTGGTTGTCGCCGCAGGTGCTGCGCTGGGTGGTGGTGGCGAGCTTCCTCGCGGTCGCCTTGTGGACGCTCAAGCCGGACAAACTCGACGACGATGCCGGGCAACTGCCCGCGCAAGGCGCCTTCATCGCCACCTGTGTGGCGTTCTTCCTGGCCGAGATCGGCGACAAGACGCAGGTGGCGACCGTGCTGCTGGCGGCCAAGTATTCGCCGCTGTGGCAGATCATCGCCGGCACCACGCTCGGCATGCTGATCGCCAACGTGCCGGTGGTCGCGCTGGGCAGCCGCTTCGCCGACCGCCTGCCGCTGCGTGCGGCACGCATCGTCGCTGCACTGGTGTTCCTGGCCTTGGCCGGCTGGGTGGCCTGGTACGGCACCGGCAGCTGAGGGGCCGCTAAGACGCTATCCTGCGCGCGCGGCCCCGGGCCGCTGGGGGAGCGGATGCGCGAGATAGGCCAGAAACTCGGCGAATTCCTCAAGACGCTGCTGGCGCGCCCCGACGAAATCATGCTCGAGGTCGGTGCCGGCGGCGAGCTGGTGGTGGCGCGGCTGCGCGCCGCGTTATCGCTGCTGATCCTGATCATGCCGCTGGCGGGGATGCTGGTCGGCAGCCCGATCGACGAAGCGCTGATCGGCCTGGGCGCAGCGGTATTCGTGATTGCCGTCTCGCAGTTCTGGCTGGCGCTGGCCCGCAGCCGGCAGCGTTATCCCTGGCTGCCTTACGCCACCGGCACCTACGACATCACCACCACCACGATGGTGCTGGCGCTGCTGTCGATGGGCGAATTGCCGGCAGGCGTGAACAGCATGGTCGTCTGGGGCTTCTACCTGATCGGCATCGCGATGACGGCGCTGCGCAACGACGGCCGCCTGGTGCTGTACGTCGGGCTGCTGGCGATCGTGCAATACGCCTCGCTGGTGTGGGCGGTGCTGGCCGCGGCGCAAAGCCCGGAGCACCTGCTGTCGGTGGAATACGGCGCGGTCACCATGGCCAACCAGATCCAGCGGCTGATGCTGCTGGCGCTGATGACCATCATCGTCTCGACCGTGGTCTATCGCATGCAGCGGCTGGTGGAGATGACCGGCACCGACGGCCTGACCCAGCTGCCCAACCGCACCTGGCTGCTGCACCGCATGCCGCGCCTGTTCGATGCCGCGCGCCACGACGGATCCACGCTGACCCTGGCGCTGATCGACATCGACTACTTCAAGCGCATCAACGACGAAGTCGGCCACCTGGCCGGCGACCGCGCCCTGCGCCATGTGGTGGCGGTGATGACCGGCATGATCGAGCCCGACGAGTGGCTGATCCGCCTCGGCGGCGAGGAATTCGTGCTGGTGCTGCGCAAACCGGTCGGCAGCGCCTGGGAACGGCTGGACAATCTGCGCCGCGCGGTGGCCGAGTCGCGCTTCGTCGCAGAACGCGGCGCGGAGCCGCAACGGATCACCTTCAGCGCCGGGCTGGCCGGATTCCCCAACGACGGCGCCGACACGTCGGCCCTGCTCAAGCGCGCCGACAGGCGCCTGCAGCAGGCCAAGCGCGAAGGCCGCAACCGCGTGGTGGCGCGCGACGATTGAACCCGCGCGCCGCACGGCGGTTGCCGGGTGCGGTGCCCTGCTCTACGCTGCCCCGACGCGAACGCAGGGCTGGGGAATACTGAATGGAAGGTTTGGCACGGGTCGGCTTCGGCCTGTTCGGACTTGCGGTGCTGATCGGCATCGCCTGGCTGTTCTCCAACAACAAACGCGCCGTCGACTGGCGTTTGGTCCTGACCGGCATCGCGCTGCAGATCCTGTTCGCCGCCTTCGTGCTGCTGACGCCATGGGGCGCGATGATCTTCGACGGCCTGTCGCAGGGCTTCGTCAAGGTGCTGAGTTTCACCGCGGCCGGCTCCAGCCTGATTTTCGGCGGCCTGTCGGATCCGGCCAAGATCGGCTTCGTGTTCGCGTTCCAGGTATTGCCCACGATCATTTTCTTCGCCGCCCTGATGAGCGTGCTCTACCACCTCGGCGTAATGCAGTGGTTCGTGCGCGGCATGGCCTGGGCGATCACCAAGGTGATGAAGGTGTCGGGCGCGGAGACCACCAGCGTCTGCGCCAGCATCTTCATCGGCCAGACCGAAGCGCCGCTGACGATCCGTCCTTACCTGTCGAAGATGACGCAGTCGGAATTGCTGACGGTCATGATCGGCGGCATGGCGCACATCGCCGGCGGCGTGCTCGGCGCCTACGTGTTGATGCTGGGCGGCGGCGATCCCGTGCAGCAGGCGTTTTTCGCCAAACATTTGCTCACCGCTTCGATCATGGCGGCGCCGGCGACGCTGGTGATCGCCAAGATCCTGATCCCGGAAACCGGCGAGCCGCTGACCCGCGGCACGGTAAAGATGGAAGTGGAAAAGACCACCGCCAACGTCATCGATGCCGCCGCCGCGGGCGCGGGCGATGGCCTGAAGCTGGCGTTGAACGTCGGCGCCATGCTGCTCGCCTTCACCGCATTGATCGCGCTGCTGAACTGGCCGATCCAGTCGATCGGCGACGCCACCGGCATAGCTACTGCGATCGGACGCCCGCTCGACCTGGGCGTGATCCTGGGCTGGATCATGGCGCCGATCGCGTGGGTCATCGGCGTGCCGTGGCAGGATTCGGTCACCGTCGGCGGCCTGATCGGACAGAAGATCGTGCTGAACGAATTCATCGCCTACGGCGAACTGAGCAAAGTCATCGCCGGGCAGGTGCCGGGCGTGGCCCTCAGCGACCAGGGCCGCCTGATCGCCACCTACGCCTTGTGCGGCTTCGCCAATTTCAGCTCGATCGCGATCCAGATCGGCGGCATCGGCGGCCTCGCGCCGGACCGGCGCCACGACCTGGCCAAGTTCGGCCTGCGCGCGGTGCTGGGCGGTTCGATCGCGACCTTCATGACCGCGACCATCGCCGGCGTGCTGACCTGGATCGGTGCGTGACATCGTTGTGGGTGCTATGAACAAGGTTGTCGTCGTCGGCTCCTTCAACGTCGACCATGTCTGGACCACCGCGGCGTTGCCACGGACCGGCGAGACCTTGAGCGGCGAATACGCGACCGGACCGGGCGGCAAAGGCTTCAACCAGGCGATCGCGGCGCGCCGCGCCGGCGCCGACACGGCTTTCGTCTGCGCGCTCGGCGACGACACGGGCGGGCAACTCGCCCGCGCCCTCGCCGCCGCCGACGGCATCGACCTGCGCGACCAGCACAGCGAGCGCCCCACCGGCACCGCCGGCATTTATGTCGACGGCGAAGGCCGCAACAGCATCGTGATCGGTGCGGGCGCGAACGCGGCATTGTCCTGCGATTTCATCGCTGTGCAACGGGATCTGATCGCGGCCGCGGATGTGGTGTTGACGCAGCTGGAATCGCCATCCGATGCCGTGCTGGCCGCCATGCGCGCCGCGCGCGCGCGCAACGTCACGACCCTGCTGAATCCGGCACCGGCGAATGTGGCGATATCCGGCGAACTGTTGTCGGCGATCGACATCCTGACGCCGAACGAAACAGAATTTTCCGCACTGCTGGCGCGCCACGTCGGCGAACGGATCGACGGCGACGCCGTCGCCGCACTCGATCAGGTGCGACTGCACGCGCTTTGCCGCGAACTGGCGCCCGGTTCCAGCGTGGTCATCACCCTGGGTGCGAGCGGATGCTTCGTGTCGCATGCGGAAGGCGCACTCCGCGGCGACGACAGCGCCTGTTACCGGGTAGCCGCCGAGACGGTGCGCGTCGTCGATACCACGGGCGCGGGCGATGCTTTCAACGGCGCTCTGGCCGCATCGCTCGCGGCGCGTCCGGATGACGCCTTCGTCGCGCACATCCGCTTCGCGTCGCGCTACGCCGCGTTGTCGACCGAACGCCACGGCGCCGCTGCGGCCATGCCGCGATTACCGGAAATCGCGGCACGCTTCGGCCATTGAGCGGTCCCGGCGGGGCCGCACAGTACAATGCGGTCATGCAGATCGGCCGCCACCGCATCGACACGCCCGTGATCCTCGCCCCGATGGCGGGCGTCACCGACAAACCGTTCCGCCAGCTGTGCAAGCGGCTCGGCGCGGGCTTGGCCGTGTCCGAGATGACCATTTCCGATGCCCGCTTCTGGAACACCGAGAAATCGCTGCGGCGCATGGACCATCTCGGCGAACCGGACCCGGTCAGCGTGCAGATCGCCGGCACGGTGCCGGAAGTGCTGGCCGATGCGGCACGCTACAACGTCGACCACGGCGCGCAGATCATCGACATCAATATGGGCTGCCCGGCCAAGAAGGTTTGCAACGCCTGGGCCGGTTCGGCGCTGATGCGCGACGAGGCGCTGGTGGCGCGCATCCTGACCGCCGTGGTGCAGGCCGTCGACGTGCCGGTGACGCTGAAGATCCGCACCGGCTGGAACGCCGACAACAGAAACGCGGCCGCCATCGCGCGCATCGCGCAGGATGCAGGCATCGCCGCGCTCGCCGTGCATGGCCGCACCCGCGACCAGCAATACACCGGCAGCGCCGAGTACGACACCATCGCCGCGATCAAGGCGATGTTGCAGATCCCGGTCTTCGCCAACGGCGACATCGACTCGCCGCAGAAGGCCGCGCAGGTGCTCGCGCGCACCGGCTGCGATGCGGTGATGGTCGGCCGCGCGGCACAGGGCAGACCGTGGATCTTCCGCGAGATCGCGCACTTCCTCGCCACCGGCGAGCTGCTGCCGGAACCGTCGCTGCAGGAAGTGCGCGACGTGCTGCTCGGACATCTGCAGCAGCTGCATGAATTCTACGGCGAGCCGGCCGGCGTGCGCATCGCGCGCAAGCATCTGGGCTGGTACGCCAAGGATCGTCCGGAGAACGCGGCTTTCCGGGCCGTGGTCAACCGCGCCGAGACCGCAACCGCGCAGATCGCGCTGACCCGCCAGTATTTCGATGCGTTGATCGCCGGCGAGCCGGTCGCGCTGGCGGCCTGAGCCGCAATTCCCCCGCTTTTTCGTAGGAGCGGCTTTAGCCGCGAGCTCTTTCTTGCCGTCGCTGCGAACTGAGGCGAAGAGCTCGCGGCTAAAGCCGCTCCTACGAAAAGCCGAAGCGCCTTGACGGCGCGGGATGGGAAGGCTATCAAGTCGCTGGGGAGAGAGGACCGGGGCATGAACGAATCGCGCGAACGCGATCCGCACGGCAATGCGCTTGACAGCCGGCGGCCTATTGCCGCCCGTGGCAGCGCTTTCGCGCGACGCAGCGCAGCCTGGCTGGCGAACAGCGGCTTTACGCCGAACACGATCTCCGTGCTCAGCATCGCCTTCGCCGCCGCCGGCGCTGCCGCACTGCTATGGTTGCCATCGCCCTGGGGACCCGTGCTGTGCGCGATCGGCATACAGGCGCGCCTGCTGTGCAACCTGTTCGACGGCATGGTGGCGATGGAAGGCGGCAAGGCCACGGCCACCGGCGCCTTGTACAACGAAGTGCCCGACCGCATCGCCGATAGCGTGCTGCTGATAGCGCTCGGCTACGCGGCCGGTTTCGGGTGGCTGGGTTGGCTGGCGGCGCTGCTGGCGGCGTTGACCGCCTACGTGCGCACGCTCGGCGGCGCGCTGGCGCAGGCGCAGGATTTCCGCGGGCCGATGGCCAAGCAGCACCGCATGGCGCTGATGACTATCGCGTGCCTGATCGCGCCGATCGAACTGGCTCTGGCCCATTCGGGATATGCCCTGCTCGTGGCTGCGGCCGCGATAGCGGCCGGTTCCGCGCTGACCTGCTGGACACGGCTGCGCGCGATCGCGCGACGCATGGCGCCGCAGGCATGATCGAACGCGCCGCAGCCGCGAGCCTGGTCGGCTTCACCCGCCTGCTGGTCGGCGCACGCGCAGACTGGCGCGCGCCGCCGCCGGGCGGACAAACGCTCTACTTCGCCAACCACAGCAGCCATCTGGATACGCTGGCGATCTGGTCCGCGCTGCCCAAGCCCGCGCGCGCGGCCACGCGCCCGGTCGCGGCGCGCGACTATTGGGACAGCCCGGGATTGCGCGGCTATCTCGCGCAGAAGGTGCTGCGCGCGGTGCTGATCGAACGCCGCCGCGAAGAGCGCGACGGCGATCCGCTGGCGCCGGTATTCGATGCCCTGGCGCAGGGCGATTCGCTGATCCTGTTCCCGGAAGGCACGCGCACCGCCGAACGCCTGCCGCAGCCTTTCCGCGGCGGCTTGCACCGGCTTGCCGAAACCTTTCCCGATCTCTCGCTGGTGCCCGCGTACCTGGATACCCTGCACCGCAGCATGCCGAAAGGCGCGCACATCCCGCTGCCGCTGTATTGCACGGTGCGTTTCGGCGCAGCGCTCGAACGCAGCAGCGGCGAACCGCGCGATGCCTTCCTGGCGCGCGCGCGCGATGCCGTGGTGGCGCTGGCATGACGCCGCAGCAGAAGATGCTCGCGGTCATGGCCGGCATCGTCGGGCTGCTGATCGTGGCCTCGCTGATCGGTTGGCGCCTGTCGCGGCGCAGCCCCGACGGCGGCGGCGACACGGTGCGCAACCTCAATGCGCGCACCCGCGCCTGGTGGGGCATGGCCGCGGTGCTCACCGCCAGCTTCCTGCTCGGACCGATCGCCACGCTGGTGATCTTCGCCTTCATCTCGTTCTTCGCGCTGCGCGAATTCATCACGCTGACCCCGACCCGCGCCGGCGACCACAAACCGCTGGTGATCGCTTTCTACGTGCTGATTCCGGTGCAGTACTGGCTGATCGGCGACGGCTGGTATGGCCTGTTCGCGATTTTCATCCCGGTCTATGCGTTCCTGACTTTGCCGGCGCTGGCGGTGTTCGGCGGCGATACCGAGAATTTCCTCGAACGCACCACCAAGATCCAGTGGGGCGTGATGATCACGGTGTACTGCATCAGCCATGCGCCGGCGCTGATGCTGCTGAACCTGCGCGATTTCGCCGGGCAAGGCGCACTGCTGCTGCTTTACCTGATGCTGGTGGTGCAGATCAGCGACGTGATGCAGTACGTGTTCGGCAAGCTGTTCGGACGCCACAAGCTGGCGCCGACGGTGAGCCCCTCGAAAACAGTCGAAGGCTTGATCGGCGGCGGACTGGCCGCCATCGGCATCGGCACGGCTTTGTGGTGGATCACGCCGTTCACACCGCTGCAGTCGGCATTGATGTCGACGGCGATCGTGGTTTCCGGCGTGATCGGCGGGCTGGTGCTTTCGGCCGTAAAACGCAGTCTCGGCGCCAAGGATTGGGGCAGCATGATCGAAGGCCACGGCGGCATGATGGACCGCATGGATTCGGTCAGTTTCGCCGCGCCGATCTTCTTCCACCTGTGCCGATACTACTTCTCTGGCTGAGCGGAGCCCGCGCCACGGCGCTGCGCCGACGCCGGCGGCTGATGCCATATCCGGGCCCAGGTCGCGTTCCACATCTTGCCGGCATCGCGTTGCATCGGCAGTTGCTGCGGCTCGATCGCGCGCCATTGCCCTGCCGCATCGCGCCGCGCTACGGCGAAGCGGAAGAAATAGTCCGGTTCGCTGCCCATACGCAGATCACCGAGCACCAGCCTGCGATCGGTTTCGCGCGCCTGCATGAAGCCATGGTTGAACCACGCCAGGCGATCGACGACCGCGATCCCTTCCACCTGCCGCAGCGCCTGCACGTTGGATGGATAACCTTGGAACACCATCGCCCCGCGATCGGCGGCGAGCGAACGGAAGCCCTCCACGTAGCCGCGCGGCGTCATCGCCACCACGCGCCACAGCAAGGTATTCATCGGCATCGGCACCGAAAACCGTGGCGCCTCGCTCAAGCCCATCGCTGTCAATGCGCGCTCGGCCTGGCGCTCGACCATAGCCTTGGCGACCATCGACCACCCCACGTAGGCCGCGCCGAGCGCGATGCCGGCACACAACGCCTTGCTCGCGAGCGGTCGCTCGCGGGCGAACCAGGCCACCACGCACGCGACGAACCAAGGCAGCGTAAACAGTGGATCGATGATGAACAGGCTCGACCACATCATCGGCCGCACTGGCAGTGGCCAGAACAGCTGCGTGCCGTAGACGGTGAACGAATCGATCAGCGGATGCGCCATCAAACAGATGAAGATCGCCCAGAACCAGCGTTGCGGTTCCTGCGCCACTCGTCCGCCGCGGTGCCGGAAGAAAGCCCAGACCGCCCAGGCCACGAACGGCAGCACGAACCACGAATGCGTCAGGCCGCGATGGCAGGTCATCTCCGCGACGGGATCGGTGAACAGGCGCAGCGGAATCACGTCCAGGTCCGGCAGGGTGTTCAGCGCCGCGCCGGCCAGCAAGGCCGCACGTCGGTGCCGCGCCGGCGCGATCGCGGCGGCGATGGCGCCGCCGTAGAAGAGGTGGGTGATCGAATCCATGAGCCTGCGTGCCGTTTTCGGCGATCTTACGGGACCCAGGCTCTTGCTTTCTCCCCTTTTGAAAAGGGGGACCACAGGGGACGAAGGCGGCCGCTTGCAAGCCGGAGGCTTGCGGCCGACTGAGTGCCCTCGCGTGAGCGAGGGCCGGGAATCGCAGCGATTTGCTCTCTTGCGGTTGCTTGTCAGGACAAGGTCAAGAGCAAATCCCCCTCAATCCCCCTTTTTCAAAGGGGGAGGAATAGCAAAGCGCTCAAGCCGCGCGCGGCAGCCGCTTTTCCTCGTTCTCGCACACCAGCCGCAGCCGCGGCGGCAGCATCGACAGCGTTTCGCCGGTATGCGACAGCAGCCGCAGCGTGCCGTCGATGTCTTCGGCCAGCGCCGTCAGGCTCTCGACCCAGTCGCCGTCGTTGGCGTAGATCAACCCGTCGCGCTGGATCAGCCCGGCGCGATGGATGTGGCCGCAGACTATGCCGTCGAGCCCGCGCCGGCGCGCATCGTCCAGCCCCGCCTGCACGAAGCGGCCGATGAAGCGCTCGGCGGTGCCGCTCTGCCGCTTGAGGTATTCCGACAGCGACCAGTAGCGCAGTCCGAAACGGCGGCGGATGCGGTTGAGCATCTGGTTGCCGGTGAGGATGCGGTAATACAGCCAGTCGCCGAATTGTTCCTGCAGACCGCCGAAATGGGTGACGCCGTCGTAATCGTCGCCATGCGTGACCAGCAGGCGGCGGCCGTCGGCGGTGACGTGGATCGTGCGCCGCCGCACCTGCATCGCCGGCAGCGCCAAGCCGCAGAAACGGCGTATGGGCCGGTCGTGGTTGCCGGGGATGTAGATGATTTCCGTGCCGGCACGGCGCAGTTTGTGCAGCGCCTCGACCACGCGGTTGTGCGCCTGTCCCCAGGCCGCGCGCCGCTGCGCCATCCACCACAGGTCGACGATGTCGCCCACCAGGTACAGGCGGCCGCATTCCAGCGTCGACAGGAACACGGCCAGCTCTTCGGCATGGCAATGCTTGGCACCGAGGTGGACGTCCGAAATGAAGACCGCCCGCCGCTTGCTGCCGGAGGCGATCGCCGGACTCATGCGGCGACTCCATCGGCCTGCAGGTAACGCTTGCGCTTTTTCGGCCGCAGCTGCTGCATGTCGACCTCGATCAGGCCGTCGATCGAATCGCTGAACTGCGGGTCGACGCCGAACGCGAGGAAACGCGCGCCGCCGGGCTCGCACAGCTCGGTGTACTGCTTGTACAAGGTCGGCACGGCGGTGCCGAGCGTGGCCAGGTTGGCCTTGAGCACGTTGAAGGCGGTGTCGGCGTCCATTTCGCCGAACGACGGCGGCGCGGCGAAATATTGGAACGGACGATTCGACGCCGCCAGCGCATCCCGGCTGCCGTAGTAACGCTGGTAGTACGCGACCAGCTGCTCGCGTGCCGCGATCGGCAGGGCCGCGCTGATCGAGACCGGGCCGAACAGATAACGCACCTGTGGATAGCGACGCAGATAGGCGCCGATGCCCTGCCACAGGTAGTCGAGGCTGCGACTGCCCCAGTAATCGGGCACCACGAAACTGCGGCCCAGCTCCATGCCCTCGGCCAGACGCGGCAGCGCCCCGTCGGCGTAGCGGAACAGCGAAGCGGTATAGAGCCCGGCCAGACCGCGCTCGGCCAGGGCGCGCGCACCGCGCATTACGCGGTAGCCGCCGGCGATACGCTGCGCCTGCGCGTCCCACAGCACGATCTGCTCGTAATGCGCATCGTAGGCATCGAGGTCGCGGCTGCGTCCGGTGCCTTCGCCCACCTGGCGGAAGGTCAGCTCGCGCAGACGACCGAGTTCGCGCAGCAGCGGCGACTCGGCGGACAGTTTCGCCGAGCGGATCTGCTTGCCGTCGGCGGTTTCGCCGAGCAATTCGGTCGCCTGCAGCGCACGTTGCAGGTCCGCGACCGGCACCGGTGCGGCCAGCGGTTCCGGCCCCGCCGGCAACGATGGGCGCTGCTTGCCGAGCGCGTACAGGGCCTTGCGCACCGTCCGCAACGCCGTGGTCGAGTCGATATCCGCAGCGATGGTCAGCGGCTCTCCCACGCGCAGGCTCAGCGTGCGCTTGCCGCGCGCGTACATCTCGCGCGCCAGCAGAGCCGTGCCGGCCGGCTTGAACAAGGCCGAGGCGCCGTAGAACAGCGCCGAATTGCGCGTCTGGATGCGCACCGGCAAGACCGGCGCGCCGGTCTTGCGCGCGAAACGCACGAAGCCGCGCTGCCAGCGTCCGTCGCGCACGCCGCGCAGGCCAAGCCGCGACACCTCGCCGGCCGGGAACACGATCACGCATTGCTCCTGCGCCAGCGCTTGCTCGATCGCGCGCAGGCTATCGCTGCTGGCGCGGCCGCCGAGGATGCGCACCGGCAACAGCAGGCCGGCCAGCGGCTCGAGCATCGACAGCAGGTCGTTGGCGATGATGCGCACGTCGCGGCGCACAGCGCCGACGTGGTGCAGCAGCGCCAGCGCGTCGAGCGCCCCGGAGGGATGGTTGGCCACGATCAGCAGCCGGCCTTGCGCCGGGATGCTGCCGCCCGCTTCCACGGCGTAGCGCGCCTGCAGGTGGTCGAGCGAGGCGTCGACGAAGGCGAAATCGCGCAGGTGGCCCGACTCGGCCAGAAAATGGTCCAGGGTGTCGAACCGGGACCAGCGTCCCAGCGTGCGCAGCAGCGGCCGCGCGATGCCGGCGCGGCGACCGCGGAACCAGGTCGGGAATCGTTGCTGCAGGTGCTGTTCGATCTGGAGCATGATCGCTTTGGACGGCCCGTTTGGCCGGCAGCCTGCTCCCGCCCGGCGACAGCGACGTGGCGGTTTTGAGGCAGGCGCGTGACAGCGATTCCGGCCCCGAAAAGCTGAATTGCTTAACTGCAAGCCAACCCTGGCCACGGCACAATGCAGCCCCCGCCCGGGCCGTGTATCATTCGCGGCCATCTTTTCATCCGAATAAAGGGATGCGTCCCTTCCAGGAGCCTGTGCCGATGTCCAATTACCTCTTCACCTCCGAATCGGTCTCCGAAGGCCATCCGGACAAGGTCGCCGACCAGATTTCAGATGCCGTGCTGGACGCGATCCTGGCCCAGGACAAGCGCGCGCGCGTGGCCTGCGAGACGATGGTGAAGACCGGCGTGGCGATCGTCGCCGGCGAAATCACCACCACCGCCTGGATCGACCTGGAAGCGCTGACCCGCAAGGTGATCCTGGACATCGGCTACAACAGCAGCGAAGTCGGCTTCGACGGCGCCACCTGCGGCGTGCTGAACCTGATCGGCAAGCAGTCGCCCGACATCAACCAGGGCGTCGACCGCAAGAAGCCGGAAGAGCAAGGCGCGGGCGACCAGGGCCTGATGTTCGGCTATGCAACCAACGAAACCGACAGTTACATGCCGGCCGCGATCCATCTGTCGCACCGTCTGGTCGAGCGCCAGGCGCAGATCCGCAAGAAGAAGAATTCGCCGCTGCCGTGGCTGCGCCCGGACGCCAAGTCGCAGGTCACCCTGCGCTATGAGAACGGCAAGGCGACCGCGATCGACGCGGTGGTGCTGTCGACCCAGCACGATCCGGACGTGAAGCAGAAGGATCTGGTCGAAGCCGTGCGCGAGGAAATCCTCAAGCCGGTGCTGCCGGCCAAGTGGCTGCACAAGGGCACCCAGTTCCACATCAACCCGACCGGCAAGTTCGTGATCGGCGGACCGGTGGGCGACTGCGGCCTGACCGGCCGCAAGATCATCGTCGACACCTACGGCGGCTGGGCGCGCCACGGTGGCGGCGCGTTCTCGGGCAAGGATCCGTCCAAGGTCGACCGTTCGGCCGCGTACGCCGCGCGCTATGTCGCCAAGAACGTGGTCGCGGCCGGCCTGGCCGACCGTTGCGAAGTGCAGGTCAGCTACGCCATCGGCGTGGCCGAGCCGACTTCGATCTCGGTCACCACCTTCGGCACCGGCAGGATCGCCGACGAAAAGATCGAAAAGCTGATCCGCAAGCATTTCGACCTGCGTCCGTACGGCATCATCAAGATGCTCGACCTGATCCACCCGATGTACCAGGACACCGCCGCCTACGGCCACTTCGGCCGCAAGCCGAAGCAGATCACCTACACCGACTCGGCCGGCAAGAAGCACACCGCCACTGCGTTCTCGTGGGAGCTGACCGACAAGGCCGACGAGCTGCGCAAGGCGGCCGGCATCAAATAAGTCGACATGTAACGCAACAAAGAAAAAGCCGCGCATTGCGCGGCTTTTTCTTGGCCCCCTCTCCCGCTTGCGGGGCTAGGCCGCACAAGCTTGCGCGGCACTGCCGCGCGTGCGGACTAGCGCCCGCACGTAAGTGCGGGCCGGGGCGCGGAGCGGGGCTGGGGTGAGGGCGCGCGTCATCGCAAGATCGCAGCGAACGCAGGTTTCAGGTCAAGTAATGTGCCGCTCCAGATCGTTGCGAGACTATCTGATATTCCGCGTGCCCTCACCCAACCCTCCCGCAAGCGGGAGAGGGCTAAAGCTAAAAGCGCCCGCCGATCAGCCGTTCTTGATATCCATCCCGACCGGCTCGCCGTGCGAATCCACAGCCAGCTTGCCGTCGGCACCATCGGAAATGCGGCTCAAGGTTTCGGCGAAGCGACGCGGATCGCCGCTGCCCAGGCTGCGGACGAGATTGATCGCGAAGTCCAGGTTGGTCTGCGTCGGCATGCCGTCATAACCGCCCACCAGCAACTGCAGGCCGCTCGACGCCGACGTCGGCTGACCATCGACCGCCGTGGCCTGGATCGCGCGGTGCGTCTGTTGCATCAGATCGCCCAGTTGCGCCTCGGTGAAGGTGACGGTCACCTTGCCCTCCTGCGCCGGCCCGTCGCCGCGGAACTGCCCGGACCAGGCTTCGTTGAGGAAGAAGGCCTCGGTCTCGCCGGCCTCGATCGTGAACGCATAAGTGCGCTCGGAAACGATCTCGTTGCCGGACACATCGAAATGCTGCACCACCTGCAACGGCACATTGTCCGAGTACTGCAGATTGATCGCGTACGAATACGACCCGTCGGGATACGTCGCCTTCACGAACGCGCCAGTGTTGCGCTGGCCTGCAAGATCCACACCGAATGGGCCGGCTTCGAGCTTGAGCCGCGTCTGCGAAGACACGTCCACGCGCTCGATAGTCTGCACATTGCTGACACCGGGCGTTTCGTGCGCGATCTGACCGCTCCACAGGAAATGCTCGTACGCAGCCTGGCTGCTCGGATCATTCAGATCGAACGTCGCAGCCTGCAGCTTCGCATCGGACAGGATGTCCTGGCGCCCGACGATGGCGGTGATGTCGCCCCACTTGCCGCCGATGCCCTGGAAAGACTCGATCACTTCGGTCGGCCCGGTCAGCACGGTCACGCTGTCGCCGTGGCGGGTGACGCTGTACGTGACGCCGCTGGCTTCCAGATGATTGGACTGCGTCGCCACATGCTTGAACGAACCGGCGAACGCTGTGTTGGCGAAGCTCTGCCCGTCCATCGTGATCGTGGCGCCGTCGGGAATCGTGCTCGGATCGGTGGGATCGATCGTCGCGGCGATCGCGGGGTTCTGGTTCTCGCCCGGCAGGATCACTTTGTATTTGAAGCGCGTGCCGGCGCTGACGCTGGCCTCGAGTTCCAGGCCGCCCTTGCCGCCGGCTTCGCCTTTGCCCTTCACGCCCACGTCGGCGACGAACTCCACCGAGACTTCGGTGTTGCCGTTCTTGTTGGCGAAGCCGGCGGTGTATTCGCGCTTGTTGGTCAGTTCGAACTGGACGCCACTGGTGCCGGGCTTGTCGATCCCGAACGGATCCTGCTTGCGGCTGTTGGCAAGCTCGGCCTGCTGTTCCTGGGTCAGC
>Ga0193753_10000340_pt1 | contig 46528 bp, 37 predicted proteins | sample H1c2metaG_FD_144925 | JGI IMG/M metagenome (GOLD analysis project Ga0193753, IMG submission 144925) | Soil microbial communities from a riparian zone of the East river system, Colorado, United States - H1c2 | ecosystem: Environmental > Terrestrial > Soil > Riparian zone | place: USA: East...
GTGCCTCCTTTGTCCACCACCGCGAAAATAACAGTTGAAACTACTTCAGGTGCCGTAATAAGTGCCGATACGTTCACAGTGATCGGTGCACCGGTCATAACAGCTTTTGCCCCGGCAAGCGGACAGGCAGGACTTGAAGTAACGATTACAGGCAGCAATTTCATTAACGTTAACGGCGCTAAATTTAATGGCACCAACGTTCCGGCTAGTGACTATACAGTAGTCTCCGCGACACAGGTCAAAACGAAAGTACCTGCTGGCGCGTCGACGGGTAAAATAACGGTGTCAACGACGGCAGGGACTGCTACGGCCGCCACTGATTTCACGATCCTGGTTGCTCCGATCATCACATCATTCTCGCCCGCCTTAGGGTCGCCGGGCGGCGCTATCACCATTACAGGGACTGGCTTCACTGGCGCTACTGCCGTTAAGTTCAACGGTACGGATGTGGGAGCTTCAAACTTTACCGTTAATTCCGCGACGCAGATAACAGCAAAAGTTCCGGGTGGTGCGACGTCGGGTAAAATAACAGTAACCAATCCTCAAGGAACAGGGACCAGCACAAATAACTTCTATGTCACGCCGTTTATATCCACTGTCAGTCCTGCATCCGCTGGCGTTGGAGGGATCGTGACACTCGGCGGCACGAACCTGGAGAGCGCCACAGTCAAATTCAATAACACTTCCGCCACACCCATCACCAACACAGCGACAACAATCACGGTTGCAGTACCGACCGGGTTAAGTGGGGCAGTTAACATAACGGTGACAAATACCGGAGGGACATCTAATGGCAAGTCATTTACAATAACCTCTTCCGTCGTTGTAGATGAAATAGTCGCGACACAAAACATCACAGACCAGTTGTTGTTGCTTAGGGGAACGAACCTGCTGGGCGCGACTAAAGTAATGTTCGGATCCACTCCGGCAACTGTTTTTACCAATACATCCAAGGTTGTAACCACCAAAATACCAGTATCACTTTCACCCGGCAGCTATACGGTGACGGTAGTCACATCCAATGGCACATCAAATGGAAAGCCCTTTGAAGTCCTCAGCGCTCAGAATCCCAATACCGGCGATGTCAACATGGTCAATGGGGCTTCCGTGACGGGATTACCTCCTGGCTATGTGCCTCCGGTTTCGAATCAGTGGTTTAATACCTTCGATACGGATCAACGTTTTCTCATCAGCGAGTCTGATAACTCAATTGAGTTTTCGATCAACTTTGTATCGCAGGCTACGGGGACAATCATATTTGATACTGCCAACAACTACGTTGAGTTTACGCTCGCGGGGATACGCTACGTTGGCGTGTGGAACCCGCGGACAACGGAAGATGACGGATTTGGTGGCACTAATTGCTTCGCACACATGACCGTGATATCGACCCAATCCGGTAAACAGCTTGAACTGGCCGTTCAATATTTCGACAACTGCCCATGATAAAATATTGGAATGGGATCTTTGTCGCCGTGATGTTGATCGCACTTTCTACTAACGTGGTCGTTTGCCAATCGCCCCGAAAATACCGCTATGACTCCGCACTTGTGGGCGATAGAATCACACCTGCGGTTTCTGCCATCATGATGCCCCGGACGTACACAGAGGTTATACTGAATAATTCCTTGCTTACCACAAACGCCTATTTCGGCAGCAATCGGGATCAGTTGGATCTCGATCACAGGTCGACCTACCTGATTAATACACTGCAGGTAACGCATGGGGTATCTGCGTCCGGACGCTTTAATGTCGGCCTTGACCTTTCATACCGGACCGGGCGCGAAGATGCCGATCGGGATAGTTCGCCGCTCAAGGTTTTCGGGAACGACAGTGAAGGCCTGAGGTACTATGCCCGCGGTCTGACTTCATTCGGAGTGAGGGCAAGATACGCAGTAACCCGCAATCGGAACTTCGTTATTCAGCAAGCCGTTTACATACCTTTTGATGCATCCTCACAAGACAAACAATTTCTAGGCGACAACCGTTATGCGTCCAATACCCAGTTTTTGTATACACAGTTGCTGGGAAGGAAAGTATTCCTATTCGGCCAGGCAGACATTCTCGTTAGATTCAAGAGTGAATCATACTCATCGGATTATACCGTCCCGCTGAACCTTTTTACATCTTATTTACTGACTTCACGGATTTTTCCGTTTGTTCAGCTCGGCATGCTAAATAGCTGGGACCACGAATTCGACCATTCGATTCAATCCTTTACCTATGGCGCTGGTCTGCAATATCAGTTCACGACCATGTTCACCGTGAATGTATTTTACAATAACGTATTTGCCGGACAGGTCGCAAACAAATGGACGGGTGTTAACCTGGGAATAAGAGGCGTCTTTTAGAGAGTTATTAGTTATATGCCAGCGTTACATGTCCCGAGGTCGAAATGTTAACTGGGATTCCGCCGCCGTTTGTCTTGCCTTCAATGGAGTTATCTTCCGACTTGCCTGAAAAGTTTGAGAGAGGCACATCAAGCGATTCGCCCTTAATGTTCAGGTCGAGTCCCAGGCTCTTCGGGATGGATACGGAAATATTTCCATCGCTGGTTCTAACGTTAAGTTCCTTTGTTAATTTGAGCAGATTACCCGAAACATTGCCGTCTGATGTATTGGCCGTGAGTGAACCAGAGAGATCTTTAAATTTGATATCACCGTCGGACGATTTAACCATAACATCACCTGACACATTGGTAATATGGATATTTCCATCGCTGGTTCTGGCGTTGGCATTTCCACGAATGTCTTCCATGACGATGTTGCCATCACTGGACTTCACCTCGACCGTACCTGTAATATTCTTCGCTGTTACGTTTCCATCAGAGGTAGACGCGATCACAGAACCATCTATGTTGGTAATATCAACATTACCATCGCTGGTACCTAACTCCTGATCTCTTTTCAGGCCGGTGATCGAAACGTTTCCATCAGAAGCTTTCAGTTTACAGGCTGTAGTTCGTGGCGTTTGGATTCTGAAATTGACAACCATTTTGTCTTTCCAATCAAGCATTCTAAACTCATTCTTATATTTAACAACAATGCTCAGGTTACCACCAGATTCCTTTACTTCCAATGCAATCTCTTTTTCCAGGTCCTCACGCTTAATGTCGAGCAACTTATTGTTCTTGGTCACGATGTAAAAAACATCCGTTTTTTTACCATCGAAAGCCACCACTTCAATATTTCCATCTGAGGACAAAATGGAAACCTCAGGAGATGCCGCCAATTCGTAACTCTCCTTAAAGGAGTATTTGGCAGGCTGTGCATGGCAGGTAATAATTGTAAAAAGCGATAGGCAGGTCAGGATAAGCAGGATCTTCATAGTATTTGATATTTAGACAAAGACGCATCCTCAAAGCCGCAGGTTGCACCGTGGCCGCTAAACTTTCAGGATTTCAGCGTCGGCGAGATAAGCCTTGACACAAATTAAGTGAAAAACTAACAGTGAAAAGTGAAAAGTAAAGCCCGGGCATGCTTCATGCCCACTGAAACTTTTGACCTTTTTTGACACACTTTCACCGGCAAATTAGCGCAAGAACACCACCGGAAGCCTGGCTGGAACCTGTTTATCATGGATCCCAATCCACAAAAAAAATCAGCCAGGAAAGTATCGCTACCCTCCCAGCCGATTGTTCGCCGTATTGTTTGATGTCAACTATAGGCCTTCAACAAAAGTCAACTACCCTTTTTCCTTCAGCACGTTACCTTGCTCATCAAACTTCACCTTCTTTTTGTCAGTTCCATTCTTAAGCTCAACTGCAAAAGTAGTTTTTCCATCTTTCATTTTTCTGTAAGCCTTATCGATTGTCCAGCCACTGTAATCCTGACCCTTCAATTGATCCTGGATAGGCTTGGGTAATTCGCTTGCTGCTATAACATCCTTTTCTGTATAGTTATCGCGATCTTGCGCGGGTTGCTGATCCTGCGTTGGCTGCTGCTGAAAGCGGTCACTTTCCGTAGCCGTGGAGTCTTGCGCCTGAAGTCCCACAACTGCACCGACTAATAGTAAACAAGCAAAAATGAGCTTTTTCATATCTTCTATTTTTAGTTTGAAAATCTTCTATTTTTAGTTTGAAAAATTTATGCTGTCAGCATATCACAAAACATCGTGCCTTTTTTATGCTCAGTGCAACAGGTTGCAAAAAACAGTTTAAAACGTTGAAAATGCGGAACGTGCGGGCGCCAGCGCGTAGAAAAAGCGGTACAAAGTGGGTAGGAATGATGCGAAAAATATTCAGCGCAGGTGCTAACTATCTGTCAAAGGCGTGCGAAATCATGATAATGCTTTCGCGAATTCCTTTGGAGCGCCAAGTCTTGTTAAAGCCGGTGAAACTTTGGTGTTGACCGGAATAGAAATAGAAAACCGTGTAAACGTGTTGGGTTCTGTTTGTACATCGATTTTTCCGTTCAAGGATTGAACAGATTTCAAAACGATGTACAACCCAAGGCCATTACCCTTCGAACGTTCGTGGCCAACAAAAAACATATCCCACAATTTAATTTTTATTTCCTCGTCGATACCAATTCCATTGTCATAAACGCTAAGGAAAAGATTGTCTTGTTCCATGCTTGCCATGATATGGATTTTGGGATGATGCTCCTTAGTCATGCTGCTGAAAAATAACGCATTCTCGACGAGATTATACAGGATGATTTCCAGTAGGTCGGGATAGGAATAAAAGAGTTGATCTTCATCGCTGTCAATGATTACCTCGATATTGTTATCGGCAATAAGTGTGTTGAAGAAGTGACTAACATCCCTGATCATTTGCGTGACATGCACAGGAGAATAATTGCTCGGATGATTCACCTCGCTGATCATCCGTAATTTTTTAAGCATACCGTCCATCTTGATCGCGGTATTAGCGATCTTGTTGATCAGGTCACGATCGTTATTGGCACTGTGTAGCGTGAGATTACAAAGGCCGATGATGGTACAAATAGGAGCCCTAAGATCATGTGATGCGCGGTACAGAAATATGTCCATTTCCTGGTAGGCTTCCACTAACAAGCGGGATCGTTCAAAGACAAGGCCCTCCAGATTTTCGTTTATGCTTTTTATTTCCGCGTTGGCTTTGATGAGGCTCTTTTTCTGCATCTCTACCCTGCTGCGAAGCAAGACCAAGAAGATCACCAATACGCCGAAGACGGTGGCAACGGTTCCTGCGATAATAATTCTGTTGCGGAATGCTTGTTGCTCTTCCATTCTCTTTCGCTCGCTGATGCTGAGCTTGTCTTCCAGTAATTTGATGTCTGAGAAGGAAGCTTTTAATGATCCAAGGATGATGCGATAGTCGGAGATGTTCTTATAGAACTTATCTTCGTTCTGTTCCAATACTTCCTCAAGACTTCCCAGATCCTTGAAGAGTTTGTCTCTATCCGAGGTATTAAGGGCTGACGTTCCGCCTGCAAGCTTTTGATTAATGATTTTGATCTTGTCGTCAAAATCATTACGAAAATTGTCCATCAGGACGTTTTCTAATTTGGCCTGCTCCAGCAGGTTTTCCACATCATTGCTTACAAATGAAGAATCAGAGATCTTGCTAATGATGCTTTGCCTGTCTGGCTGCTGAAGTTTTCCCATCAGTTCATTGAACTTTGCATCAATTCTGGCTTTGGTCGCAGGGTCAAGCTTCGACAAATCATAATTCTTGAAGACGGCGTAAAAGACCGTCAAGCTTTGGATGGAATCCAGTTGTTGAAGATTGAAGTCTTTTACAAATGACGGTGTAGGGGCGGTCCTTTTAAGAGGTTCAACGACAAGGGTTTTAAGTTTTTCCGTGCTAATGATCTTAATCACCTTAAATCCGGCAATACTAAACTGATCGTTTGATTTTATCTGCTCGTCCAGCGCCAGTGGCAGTTGGAAATCGCCCGCGCTATTTGTAGTGCTATTGATATCCTGTATCCCCTTGAAACTAACATGCAGATTGCTGACAGGTTTCTTATCAGCGGTGGTGACTCTTACATCTACCATGTTGTAAAGCTTTTTCCTAACGATAATCTCCAGCGTTCCTTTGCTGTAATTCCATGATTCAACCTCCAGGTCAGCTTTATTTACCTTGATTGATGTAGGAGGCAGATCGTCTGTTAGTATTTCATGAAAGGTTGGCTTCTTTTCTTCCAGCGCTATGAATTCCTTACCATTTACAGATATGGCCATGTTTGACACGGGGTTCATTTGCTGATCAAAAGCTTTGATTTGAACCAGGTTCCGCTCTTGTGCACTTACACTCAGAAGGGCCGAGAGCAAAATGAAACAGGCAATCAGAACAGCTCTGTAGTGATGCATTTAATTCGGGATAGTATTTTTTAGTATGTTTTCTTGAATGTATTTTTTACGACTACAACCTCGTACTGATTATTGCCACTCCTCGTGCGACCGAGATCCAGACTCACCACAGTTTCTTCCATTTCCTCATCTCCTTTGATTTTTATCCGGTATTGGCTGAAGTATGGAATAGTTAACTCAAATGATCCATTAACGTCAGATGTTGATGTCTGAACAACCGCATTCTTCTGATTATCTATAAGTAACAATTGAGCATTTGGCAAAATCTTGAGTTCACTCGAGTCCCGCCAGCTTTCCTCTTTAAACTTCAATAAACCCGTAATGGTGAATGGATAAGATTGGAGGTCGATAGTCACTTCGAAAACATCATCGGCAGTGCCGTGCCGGTTTGAACTCAAAAACCCACGTGAACCATCCTCATACAGGGAAATGCCGAAGTCGTCAAAGCTAGTGTTAACTGGATACCCAATGTTAACAGCTTCGCCTAAGCCCTTCTCGCCGATAGGTGATTTGAAAATGTCCAACCCTCCAAGTCCAGCCAATCCATTAGAGCTGAAATAAAGGTTTCGGCCCGAAAGTGATGGAAACGATTCATCGCCCGATGTGTTAATGTGCTCTCCAAGATTTTCAGGTTGCGTCCACTGTCCATCTCGAAAAGAAGATGAGTATAGATCCTGGCCGCCGCGTCCTCCGGGTCGATCAGATGCGAAATAAAGCAGACTGCCATTTTCCTGCACGCACACTGCTGTAATTGATGATTTTGCATCATTGAATGGAAAGGCATTTTTCACAACCCAGGATTGATTTTCCAGTTCAGCAAAAAACATTTGTAGTGACCTTTTTTCATTGTGGCTGGGGCCCGGATCGCTCGCGATAAACGCCATCCGTTTTTGCTCACCATAAAAGGAAACTGGCCCTTGTTGATAACGTTGATTCAATTCTGAGCCAAAACGTTCCGGTCCGTCAAACTTGAATTGCATTTCGTTGTGAAGGGTGTCTTCAATCATCCGCGAACGGTACAATCTGAAGAAGGGATCGTTGTTAGCATCAACCTTATCAATCATCGATAACCTCTCGCGATTCGACAGAAACACAAATCCACCGCCATAGACGACAGGACAAATGTCTGACGCCGTTGAGTTAATATTCAATTGCGTAAGGCTGTAGTGCATTGAATCTTCAAATAAGAACGACCTGTTTTTGAGCTGCCAGATCTTTTTCATTACGACATGATCATCAGTGGCGAGCGCCTCGTAGCGGGAGTAATACGCTATTGCCTCGTCGTATCGCTGGAGTGCTGATAGGGACTCTGCATAAAGGAACAGATCTTTTGCTGGCATCGCGTCACTGCTGGTTGCATACTTATCATACCATTTAGCAGCTTCTTCGGGCTTGTGCAGGTAATAATACGACCGTGCAATGGCCAACTCATTCTGACCATTACTGTTTCGCGCATCAAGGGATTTATAAAGATTGATGGCCTGTTGGTAGTTTTTTGATTTGTAGAATTCGTCAGCTTTTCTGTCGTCAGGCTTCAGAAAAGAAAATACCGTTTCCTGAGCAAGCAAGGTGTTTGAAAGTATCACGAAAAACACAACTAAAATTCGCGATGAACAAGGTGGCAATATGTTATGCATTCTGCTCATCTCGGCGATGCGACGTTAGTGTGTGTGTACTTGAACAAGTAGCTCACCATCAACTCGTGTGTCCCCCTGCTCACATTGCTGACCTCGCCGGTCACATAATCATAGGAATAGCCGAACTGTAGCTGCGGTGTAAGTTGTGCCTTCAGCAGGAAATCGATGGATTCGGATTTTCTGTAAGATAATCCAAGGGTCAATGCCTTTTTAATCACAAGGCACGCATTGATGTCGAAGGACAACGGCAGTCCGGGATTATACTTTATCAGCATGCTGGGTTCAAGCTGAAGCTCGTCGTTGAGTGGTATAATATACTTGCTGAACAGAAAGTAATGGGCCTTTTGCCAAGTGACAGTAATGGTATCGTTCAACGCATACCGTTGCGGCATCAGGTCCGGGATGGAAAACCCAACGTGAAAGCGTGGGCTACTGAAATAAAAACCCATACCAAGATTCATGTACGTTTGCGCGATGCCAGCATTCGCCAACTGAGGATCCATCGTCGAGCTGTTTGAAGCAAGCGACGCGTAATTCGATTTTACAATATTCAGTCCACCTTGTAATCCAAATGAAAGCGTTCCTTTAGGCGACACCTTCAGGTGGTATGATGCGGCGCCCATGATCTTCTGATTCTTGTGGATACCAATCTTGTCATTAACAAGTGTTAAACCGATTCCTAGCTGCTGTTTAGTCAACAGCGTATGGGCAGATAGCGTTTGTGTTACGGGGGCGCCATCAATAGATATCCATTGGCTCCTGTTTACAAAAGTCATGCTGAGTGATTTGTCCATGCCTGCATAAGCTGGATTAAGGATCAAGCCATTGAACATATACTGGGTGAACTGCGCGCTTTGTTGCGCCCGGGCACCCAGGATAAAACAAGCCAATATCATTGTAGTGATAAATGACTTCATGCGACAACGAATGATTTTATGCTTTGTGCCATTTACCTTACAACTTCGATGAATCCTTTTTTCTCAAAAACCGATGGTCCAGAATGTATTGATATCGTGTAAAAGTATGTTCCCGTGGGCACCAGGTGGCCGCTGCCATTCTCTCCTTTCCAGATATTCCTTTCATTATCGTATCGTGTCGCCGAATAAATTACATTTCCCCAGCGGTCGACTATGATCACTTTGTTATTCTCGTATTTTTCAATGTTGCCGATCACCCATTCGTCGTTAACGGTGTTACCGTCTGGTGTCAGCAATTGGACGATGTCAAGAGAAGCGTTCTCCCATCCAACGGTAACATTAAAGCTGCACACTGAAGTGTTGCCGGAAATATCGGTAGCCGTATAGGTCACCGTCGTCGTACCAATAGGAAACGTTGCTCCAGGTTCATGAGAACCTACCAGCGAAGCCAGCGCGCATTCGTCCGTTGCCGTGGGTAATGACCAGTCGACTGCGACAGCGCCAGGTGGCGCAGACGTAGTTACCGTTATGTCCTGCGGACATCCCGACATAACTGGCTTAACCTGATCCTTGACGACCACATTGAACTTGCATTGCGTGACGTTGCTGGCGAGGTCCACTGCGGTGTAGGTAACTTCTGTTGTTCCAACAGGAAAGTCCATTCCGGGATTATGGGAAGGAGTCACGTTCACCATGCCGGGACACGCGTCGGTAAACGTCGGCGGAGTCCAGGATGCCTTTGCCTTACAGTTACCGGTCACAGTAAGTACCACATCTGCAGGGCAATTCGTAACGGTTGGGGGGATCACGTCTTTTACGGTCACAGAGAAAGTGTACTGAGTCGTATTTCCTGCCACATCTTTCGCCGTGTACGTAACATCGGTTTTTCCGAGGATAAAACTGCTGCCTGATACACGTGTCGATGTGATCAGCGGCGTTGAGGTACAGTTGTCAGAAAACGTTGGAGCAGTCCATGTGGCGACTGCCATACAACTTGCATCTGCGTTGAGGGTGATCGGCGCAGGTCCTGATACCAGTACCGGCTTAGTGGTATCTATTACCGTCACGTTGAATGAACAGGTACTGCTCTTGTTATTGCTGTTGGTTGCTGTATAAGTTACGGTTACGGTTCCTGGTGAAAATACTGTACCCGGTGAATGCGTTGATGTAAAAATCGCGCATTGATCTGTTTGTGGCTCAATCCAACTAACAGGCATCGAGCAAGTCGAGCCGGCAACAACCTGGATGTCCGTCGGGCATCCGAATATGGTAGGTGGATTATTAGCGCCGTTGTTGGTGGAGCAACACAGTGTTCCTCCGTCCTTGCTCTCAGCACTCACAATGGTGAACCACCCGTAGTTGGTGGTAGGGTCAAAGCTCAGACCGCCGCACGTAATTGGGATATTGTGATGAAATGAGCCGCCAATCCATATGTAAACATCCGTACCGCTGAATTTTCCACCTGACTCGGCAATAACATCAAAGTTTGTCCCAGGTTGAACGACACCGATAAAAGGCATTGATGAGTTGTCGTATACCCTCACCGTCAAAGGGATTACGCCATGATACGCCAACGTCAATTTACTGATGCCGCCGTTGCAGGGACTGCATTGACCAGGCAGGGGACAGCCGCAGCCGGATTGCCCATATGATAATCCATACGTAAGGAAAACGCAGACGAATATAAGTAACCCCGATAGGAGGTTTAGGTAGCGCCAGTTCATCGTAATTTAAAAAATCGGGCTAAGAAAAAGTCTCCGAATATATGACTGTTATCTATAGAAAACCAGGCTGTTAAATGCAATTCACCGAAGTTTTACGTTAACTTAAATAAAATGCGAGGACTATTTTCCCCAAAAAGTGCCATTTTGGCACTCTTCAGGTTAAGTTTGACGCCAGTTTTTCATAACTAGCGCAAAATTCGACGCGCCCAAACCAGTTGCCACAATGAAATTCACACTCAGTTTAGCGATCATCCTTTTTTCCGTCCATCTGATATTCGCACAAGGGCATGGATTTTCCTTCGGTCAGACATCATACGGGGATCTGGACATGAAAATCTACTCCAGGGATACAGCAGCCGTTGCCGTGGTACTTAATGAATTTGCCGAAGCCTACATAAATGACGATCGCGACTTCGGTATCTTTTTGAAGTCAGACCAACAGGGACTGTGTTATCGATGAACAACGCACTCCAAATTAGCAGACCAGTTTTCACGTCCAACGAATACCACTTCTTGAAAGAGCTTTTTGCACGGGTGGTGGCAAATCAGCAGACCGAACTTTATTTCAGAAAGAAATCGTAACAAGAAGTTAATTTCCCGGACTACACTTTGAGGCCGCGTGTCTACAATCCAGAAAATATGTTCACGATTTGGGGCAGCGATTATTTTGAATTCGAGTTCGTATCGCATCCGACTGTCCCTGATAATAGGGTTCTTAAGGTCAAAAATCGCCGATAAATTGTCGCTGGAACTTCCCGGAAAATTACTTTTTCAGGAATGGAATGATTTCTGAGGGTAGGTACGTGGATTGGTTTGCTAATTTTTTTAAACCGGAGGGAATATGCTGAATACAGTCAACGAGGGAGGACGAAAAATTTTGATGAGGGGAATCGAGGATTATCTCATGACGCAATTGAAATCAGAATTCGGTGAAGATATAGAACTGGTTTCTCACAAGCTGCAATACCTGATCATGGACCACAGCCTAAAGGATCTTCGCCTGATTGTGAGGCAGGAGATTCAAAAGGCAAAAAAAGAGCAGCAGCTTGCGCAAGGGAGCAGTCATTGAGCCGTCGTCAGTTTTTCAAATTTCATCTGGTTAACCGACCAGTTCCGTGGGCATGGTACGTGCCAACGACGGTAAAACCCAACAGCTCCTTGCTTACAACTCCTTCAGTAAAATATTGCGGTACTCAACAGTCATTGGAGGACCAACGTGGACCTGTACACCAAGCAAACCCGACATTTTTCGATTAATGGTATCGTTATCAGTAACGTCGCTCATGAGGACGCCATTTATAAAATGTTGAAGTCTGTTGCCCTTTGCAATGATTTGACAGCTGTTCCAACCCCCGCCTTTGATGAGAGACTTTAACGAATCACCAGATCCCAGAGAACGCGTAACCTCGCGCTTTGTCCATGCATTGTTTTGAATGGTTGACTGCAGTGATCCTTCCATCTCTGGATGATCCTGACTATGCACAGTTACCTCTTCTCCCCGGTATGCCAACGTCGTACGCTTCCGCTCTTCATAATTCTGGCCTGTATAACTATTTTTTCCATCAATGTCGGTCTGATATCCGCTTAGTCCAAAAGGAACGTCGGTCAGTCTTTCACTTCGATAGTTAACGCCGCTATTGCCAGACTCTGCTATCCGGAATTCAAGCTTGAGCTCAAAATCGCCAGGGGTACCACCCTTCCAAATGATAAATGTATTTCGCTTGAGCAGCGTGCTTGGTGTGACTGCGCCTACCAGACTACCCTCTTTAACGTGCCAGTATGCTGTATCACCCTCCCAGTCGTTGAGTGTTTTGCCGTCAAAAATCTGTATGAAACCGTCATTTTCTAAAGTGTCGGCGTCAGTAACTTGTTGCGTATCATCCACAGGTTTCTTGCATGCACCTGTGAAAAATAAGCATGCCGTGAGACAGGCAAGTATAAAAGGGTTGAAGGTTAGCATTGAACCTTTAAAATGTTTTTTCATGGTGTGGGTGAACATCAATTTTTCTGGCCTGACCTGGCCTTGATAAATATAGTACAACGGAGGACATTTTGGTAGAATTATGGGTTATGAGTTATGAGTTATGAGTTCAGGCGAGGAAGAGTCCGCGAGCTTTACACAGCAAAACGCGGCCCGATAGCTATTGGCAACAAAGTAGTTTAGCGGCAACTTTGCGTCTTCGCGCCTTTGCGGTTTATTGCTTTTAATGCAATATTACCATATCAGCCTAGTCCAATAAATTCCACTATTATGATCAAATTTTCATATACAATTTTGTATGTACCTGATGTGACAGCTACAATTTCATTTTATGAAAAAGCCTTTGACTTAAAACGAAAGTTTATCACACCGGACAACAGTTATGGTGAACTCGATACGGGCGATACGACGCTATCATTTGCATCAATCCCGCAGGCCAATTCCAACCTCAAGAGTGGGTTTGTCGTTGGTAACCTGAAGGATAAACCCTTAGGTTTCGAAATAGCATTTGCAACGAACGAGGTGGAAAAAGTTTATCGTAAAGCCGTGAAAGCCGGAGCAATTCCGGAGACGGAGGCAACAGTAAAACCTCATGGACAAACAGTAGCCTACGTGAGAGATCCAAATGGATTTCTGATTGAGATCTGCACTCCTATAGTATAAGAGTTATAACTCTACCAGAACGTGGCGTAGAGACCAATAAGTATTCCTGTGATTAGAATAGATCCGGCCAAAAAGGCGGGGGAGACTTTGAACATCTGGCGATCGATTTCGATATGCATGTCGCTTTCCTTATGCTCGGCACTGAACAAACTCATTCCGACCATCACGATGATTATAAGAACGAAGGTGATGGTCATGCGATCCAGAAACGGGTAATCCGGGAATGTCCCATTCGTCCATTGGGGAAGGAACTTCAGCATGGCTGACACCGGTATCGTAAGCAGTGTACCGGCCAGCGCCGCGGAAGAAGTCGTGCGTCGCCAGAAGAGGCCCATCAGAAAAATAGCCAAAACACCCGGCGATATGAAACCGACATACTCCTGGATGAATTGATACGCCTGGTCTAACGAACGAAGCGAGGGCGCAACGATCCCTGCGATCACCAAGGAGAGGATGACGGTCCATTTTCCCGTCTGCACCAGCTTTTTTTCACTAGCGTTTGTATTGAAGAACTTCTTGTATATGTCCAGTGAGAATATGGTGGAAATGCTGTTGGCTTTGCCTGCCAACGAAGCCACAACGGCAGCAGTAAGCGCCGCGAATGCCACGCCCTTCAAACCGGGAGGCAAAAGGTTCATGAGCGTGGGGTATGCATGATCAGGTTTCAGTACACCGCTGGGATCGGTCATCTCCCTGGCAAATAGTCCATCCTTGTATAAGACATACATCGCGATGCCTGGCAGCACAGCGATTACTGGGATCAGCAGTTTAATGAATGCTGCAAACAATATTCCATTCCTTGCAGTCTTAAGGTCTGCACCCAGCGCTCGTTGTGTGATGTATTGATTGCATCCCCAGTAATTAAGATTGTTGATCCACATTCCGCCAATGAGCACTGTCAATCCCGGCAATTCCCTGTAATACGGATGACCTTTGTCGAAGATCATGTGAAAATGAGAGTCGGCTCTTTCCCTCAGCAGCGAGAGCCCTTTGAAAACATCAACACCGAATCCCGCTTTCTCTGACAGCAACGTTAACGCGAGGTAGGTGGTGACAAGACCACCCATGATAAGCACAAGCACCTGGATTACGTCTGTATAGCCAATCACTTTCATACCACCCAACGTGACGATCACGGAAAAAAAGATCAATCCGGCAATGCACAGCTCAAACTTGATCCCGGTGATCGAGTTGATCGCGATCGCACCTAAATAGAGGATAGAGGTGAGGTTGACAAATACGTATACCAATATCCAAAACACCGCCATGATGGTGCTCACAGTTCCATTATAACGCCTCGCCAAGAACTGCGGCATGGTATAGATCTTATTCTGCAGATAAATGGGAATAAAAAAAACGGCAACAATGATCAAGGTTGCTGCCGCCATCCATTCATAGGTCGAGATTGCGAGGCCAAGAGCAAAACCCGACCCAGACATGCCGATGAAGTGCTCTGCAGAAATATTCGAGGCGATGAGTGAGGCGCCGATCGCCCACCACGTCAGTGAGCCTTCCGCCAGAAAAAAATCCTTTGAATCGCCTGACGAGGTTTTTGCCTTTCTATGATAGATGTAGTATCCGTAGGCCGCAACCACTATAAAATAGCACAGGAAGACTATATAATCTTCTGTCTGCAATCCAAGCGATGCAGTTTGCGGATCCACTCAGGATATATTGCTCACCTTACTCACTAGAATTTCAGCGTTGCCGGTAAGTATTTTCCGACAAGCTCCTCGTAATAAGGTTTCAGGACGTTCCAGTCCGGAGGTGTTGGATTTTTAGAATATAGGTCGTAAGGATTGAAAAGGTCTACCCACTTGAACATTTCGCGATCGTGGTCATCGAGTAAATGATCGTACGCGTGCTCGCGGTGTTGCGCATAGAACGAATGATAGCGAAGCATATAAAGTCCTTGTTCAGGGATATAATCCTTCATCATCTGATAAACATATTCATCGTGTCCCCACGACATGTTTACATTTCGAAGTCCACATCCATGAGCGTAGATTCCGTACTTGGTGTTGTAGGTTTCATTGGTATGATCTGGATTGGCGGCAAAGAATTCGGGATATACAATTTTGTCGGAATGCGCACATCCCACGGGAAAAGTATCGCCAACAACTGCCCACTGCGGCTCGCCGAACAGGCATAGCACTTTACCCATATCATGAACAAGTCCTACCAGCACCATCCAGTCAGGATGTCCGTCTCTTCGTATCGCTTCTGAAGTTTGCAGCAGATGCTGCATTTGGTCCAGGCTTGTGTCCGGATCGGAATCGTCAACCAATTGATTAAGGAAATCAAACGCGCTCCAAATACCCATTTCCTTCTTATTAAATGAAAGAAATTCCGTTCGCTTTCCCATGGCAAAATCGTACGTCTGATACGTGTGATTGAGCCGATAAAATTCACGTACCGTTTCGCGTTCCGGACTGTCGTAGTTCCGGTATTCTTCAACTTTCTTTTCAGCGGCAATTGATGACGGATCCGGATAACGTCTCAGGAGATCATCTTCCCATGCATCGAGGCTCTCTAACGGATTGGTTTCAATGTTTTGTTTCATGGCACATTTGTCTCGGTTTTGCCGAAATCAGTTTATAAAGTTCAGAAATTCCTGTCTCTATTTCAACCTTTTGCGAAGGGTATTACGCAATTGCTTGGTCGTCAATCAAAACGCGGCACCCTTTTTGGGCTTGCAGGGACAAGTCGTCGCTCCTTAACGGATTCAAATCCATTTACTTATGAATAAGATTATATCGGTTGGCTGCGCCGTTCTGATTGCGGCCTTGTTTTCCTGCAATTCGTCAAGTCGATTCATCACCAATGACAAAAGCTGGCTATTCCTGGGCGAAAGGAAAGTAAGTCATCTGAAGGAATCTGATGTCATCCAGGTGAAAAGCCGCGAGAAATTCACGGCTTTGCGTCTTTACGTGAGTGAGCGGCCGATAGAAATTAAGTACGTTGAAGTCACCCTTATTAATGGCGATGTGCTTAGGCCAGTGATTGAAAATACTATCCCCGCGGGCGAACAAAGCCGGATGATAGAGCTGGGCGCTGAAGGACGGCAACTGGATCATATCACACTTCGCTATCGCGCCAGCGGCAAAATTTTCAGCAAAAAAGCCGTTATCCAGGTTGGCGGGAAGCCCCTTTAATTAAGTGAAAAGTGAATGGTGAAAGGTGAAAGGTGCTGACGCAAGCATCCATAATTCATAATTTCTTCCTCGACCATTCACTCCATGACCCAACATAAAGCTTGGCACCTTGAATGCCTGCTTGATCCATGGCTAATAAAGTGTGGCAAGCCGTAACGCCGGAACCACAATGAATGATCACCTGGTCCGCTTTGCGGTCGCCAAGTATTTCTTTGTATTTGGAGCTGAGTTCATCGCTTGTTAAGAATTTTCCCTCAGCAGAAAGATTGGATGTATAAGGAACGTTGATTGCTCCGGGAATGTGCCCTGCTATCAGGTCAATCGGTTCGCTATCGCCGCGATAGCGATAATTTTCTCTTACGTCAATGACAAGCATTGAAGGGTCATTTACTGACTTTGCGACATCGTCTATTGTCGCGGTTTCCAAAAGCCATTTTTGGATCGCGTATCGTGTTGGCGTGGACGGTGCAGGAGGATCGCCGGACACAAAAGGAATGCCCGCTTGCTGCATATGTTCAAGTGTACCATCTACCACATCAATTTTTGAATGGCCTGCCGCCACCATCATCCACCAAAAACGCGCCGCGGCGTTAGCACCATTCTTGTCATCGTAAACAATAACATGTGATGTTGGAGGAATACCGAGCCTTGAGAGTACCGCGCCGAATCTTTCCGGCGAAGGCAATGGGTGCCTGCCACCATCGGCTGCGCTAATTCCCTTTTGGGAAAGTTCCGTTTCAAGATCTACACGCAAGGCACCTTTAACGTGCGATTGTTTATACCGGTCCAACGCATCCGGACCGCCCCTGGCATCTATTATGATGACATCGTCTTGTTCCAATACTGTGCGAAGTTGTGTGGGATGAAGCATAGAGAATTTAGTGATTTAGTGATTGGGTGAGACTTCACTTGTTGCGCTTGATATTAAAAATAGCAAATCTGAACATCAATAAATAAAGGCAGGATAAGAGCGGCGGATCGCTCATTTTTTCGTTTGATGGTTGCCGATTTTGGTAATTTCTTCGATTACAGTTTTGAATCCTTCCTTTGTTGCAGGAGAGGCGGTCTTCAAAGCGGTTGTGATTGGTGGTGCGTTAAGGTTTGTTCCTTTTTTCCAAAGCAATGCTGCGACCTGACCGGCGACTGCCTCATCGTATGCACCAAGTTCTCGGACGATTTTCGACATGTCACCTCCCGTTGAGGTTATAATTTTTTCGGCATAAGATCGCGGACTATTGATCAAATTATTGCGGTCACCGTCGACCCATACCGCTCCAGTTGAACCGATCACCTTCGGATTCCAATCCGGACCCGCAGGCTGAAATGGTTTTGCAATCGGCCAGTACGGCATACCATTCCCCGGGCCGTCCGCAATCGCGACAAGGTAAACATCATGTTTAGGAATTGTAACGGTCCAGCTACGTGTCAATTTTATCCCGCCCTGCCCATGGCTGACTATTTTTTCCTCCCTGATTTTTTTTCCGTTTGCATATAGCGCGACGCGGTCCGCACGGACCCACGCGGGGCCCATTACATCAACCACGACATTGACGGAACCCGCGCCCGGGACAACATCACCGGGCCCATAGACATTGTTAACACTCATCCGCGTCAGCAGTCCACAGCTCACCATCACCCTGCCTCCCCTAAAGCTTTTGATTGCAGCATCGACATCAATTTTTCCCGGTTCGCGATCATCGCATTGAATGTATGTTCGTCCTTGCCCCACAATAAAACGGTTGACATCATGAGAATCACTTGAACCAACGGGTGTTAACAAATGTCCACTGTTGAGCATACCAAACCAATCCCGATACAACGCCATGTAATCTGTTTGCTGTGATCCTGAATTTATAACTTCCATGGCGTTTGCTGGAAAATTTCCATCATCCACGCACTCACCGGCGAAGGATAAATGCCGTGAAGGATCAAATGGGCGAAAATTATTATGAATGTCACGGGCGTGATTCAAGATTATGACCTTACTCTTTGACAAATCCCCAAAGGTCTTGCTCAGATCATTCCAGTTTACAGATTCATGGGCAATCACCGGGACGTTTGCCTTTGTCTCAAAAACGTTAAAGTGGCCGACCCGGGTTGTAACTTCATCACCCGTCACCGGGGTGAAATCATTTGTAAGATTCAATGCGTTGACGACCGGCCTCAGATCAATGTTCACATTGTGATCAGTCATGATCGGCAATTCGATTCCTTCGCCCGCGATAGTAATGGCCCTTTCTTCCTGTGTTGCGTCGCCGTGACGCGAATGCGTAAACGTATGGATGTGCGTATCACTGACTACCCATCCAGGGGTCTCAACCTCCCGTCCAATAAATAGCGGTTGCTTCAGGTGATCACCGGGCTTCATCGTAACCTTCGCCGAATCAATTCCATACTCGAATCCCCTTCCTGCATAGATCGTGTACGTTCCTGCCGGCAATTGGATCGCTGCTTTACCATTCGAGTATACGCATCCTGGCCGTACTGCCAGGCTTGAATCGGAAGTCGCATAAATTGTTTGAAGGCTGCCACGCTCATTCACTATGGTGATCCGGCTAGGGAGCAACAGCCTGGATCTCTTGTCCATCACAGTAATATCCACGGTTGCCTCAGCAAGTACCTCTGTCAATGGGCGCGAGTCAAGCACAATTTCGCGTATCAAGATGTCGTCGGGTTCTGCAGGTTCGCATTTTATCAGCAGTGTATTCATGCCATCCTTAAGAATATTTCCTGGGATCGCAAAGTAGGTACTCATGTCTTTCTCATCTATTACCAACCTACCGATCTCGTGATCATTGATCAAGACTTGCCAGTTTTGTTTGACGTCGTATTGACGGATATTCAAAGTTTGGGCACTGACATTGGACTTAGCAGTAAATTGGAGATTGAGTTCTTTATCGGCCATTACCTCAAATTCGGACCACTCGCGGGGATCCGCGTTGCGCAGATGATGAATCCTACTACTCAGCTCCTGCGATTGGGAGGGTAGGCAACATAACAATAACATCAATTGAATGAGGGACCTGGTCCAAAACATAAAAAGAGTTATGGGTTATGAGTCATGAGTTATGAGTTCCACGGTGCCGTGGAGGGTACGCTTGCGTTTATGCCGTCGGCATAAACGGATTTACAAAGCTAACAACGCGAGCTGAATCTTGACTCAGAGCAATCGGACAGGCCGTAAGGCCTGAAGGCCCCGACACGGGCCCCCCTCAACTCATAACTCATGACTCATAACCCATAACTCTTTTTTCGAGGATTGTGACGCCAGGATTATGTCTCATGCGATAGGCGTTTTTTGCCATTTTTCCCAGCTTATTTGTGAGGCGTAAATTGACAACCGCACCAATAGGGGCGCCGATCCCGGGAACAAGTTGAAGCAATTTAGCGAGGTCAATGTAATCACGGTATTCCTGCTGAAAATTTCGCCAGTCAAACAGATGAATATCATCGGGAAGACTTTCCGCATAGTGCTCCCAATCGTTGATTATTTTAAACACTTTTTGCCGGTTGGCCTGACTGGAAAACGTGAGCTCAAAAATGTGCAGTAAATAGACGCGTTCCTTGTAATTCCTTACGTCATAACCATAGAGCGCAGCTAGCTCAAACAACATTTTCATTTTCAACGTAAGCCAGATGGGAAAATCTGCCAGTCCCAGTAAAATTCCCGCTGCGCCGGTAACTGCCCCTTCAGCAGCTGCCGTTCTAGCATAGTTCTTTATTTTTTTGTCGGCTCTTGCCTCAATTTCATATAGCGGAAGCCCATAAAAAGGTTCGGGAGTGGTGAATCCCACCCCAAAGCAAACCGCTCGGGTCATTTGCTTGATCGCGGTCGTCATTGCCGCATGAAGCTTTTCCGGCAAAAGGCTATTTATCTTGACCTGGACTCTTTTGCTAAGCCGGTTAAAAATTGAAGGACGAGCCTGCATGCGTCTTTTCCACGCACTCACCTCCCTGGAAATATTTTCTTCGTAGACATTCATCGCCGTAAAGTACGAGCAATGATGATGCCGAATGATTCCAAATAATTTCCATTTTGCAGGAGCCGTAGCTGCAGCCAAAAATAAAAAAAGCCGGAGACCATCCGGCTTTTGATCCATTTGACTGGAGGTTTATTTAGGCATGATAACTTTATCGATGACGTGAATTACGCCATTGCTCTGATTTACATCTTTGATGGTGACCGTGGCGGACCCGTTCTTTTCATCCCGGATCTTTAAGGAATTGCCTTCCATGCTGGCCCAGATTTTCCCACCGGCGACGGTCGTCAATTCGGCCTTGCCATTACCTTCCTTGATCTTCTTCATCAGTTCCTTGCTGTCAAGCTTGCCTGCAACAACATGGTAAGTCAATATGCCTGCGAGCATAGACTTATTTTCCGGTTTTAATAATGTCTCAACCGTTCCTGCTGGCAAAGCATCAAATGCCGCATTTGTTGGCGCAAAGACGGTGAAAGGACCTTTGCCCTGAAGGGTTTCCACCAGGCCTGCCGCCTTCACAGCAGCCACCAATGTGGTGTGATCCTTCGAGTTCATGGCATTCTCAATAATATTTTTAGTGGGGTACATAGCGGCCCCTCCAACCATGACAGTTTTTTCCATTTGTGCCACGGCAACGGTCATAGAAAACATCAGTGCCAACGCAGTAAGCACTGACAGGTTCAATTGTTTAAGTTTCATAAGATTTAAGTTTTAAGATTAAGTTTTTTAGTCTTTGCAGTCATCTACGAACAAAGACTCGGGACTGGATCTTGTCCCGCAAAAAACTTCCTTAAGGTTTTTTATTTGTGCTTATGGCGATGATACCAGTCCAGGGCTTTAATACTACTGCCACAATTCTTCATGCTGCACCATCGTCTCATGCCATTCCTGGTCTTATCCAGGAAGAGCCAACCACAGTTTGGACATGCCTTTACGCGTGAAAGTTTATCCGAAAGAAGCAGGTCGAACGCGTCTTTAATGATTGGAGCTGTGATCTGGCTAAATTCGTCCGCGGAAATATCGAGCGTTTCCTTAAAACCTTCTTCAGCGTAGGTGATGCAGATCCTGGTTGAATACGCTTTCAAGTATTGATTGAATCGTTCCACGTCTGTGGATGCAACTTTGCTTTCAACACTTATAGCAGAAAATATACTGTAGAGAAGTTCTCTCAGCACAATTGATTCGTTGAAGAACGAATCTGCGTTTTTCTGGTGAGCCGCCGCCAGGGTATCGAGCAATTTCTCCTTCCTCGCGTTGATCAATTCCACTTTTCGGGCCCACGCAGTCAGGTCATAAAAACCAATTAATCGATCCGGAAGTGGTTCTTCCTTGCGGTTATGCACTGTGTTTATATAATTAAGACAAAGGGCGTCGCCATCCAAGGAGATGTCCATGATGGACCTATTTTTTAGCATCCCGTTTTACGTAATAGATTAATTTACTTACTTTACCAGTAAAACAACTTTTAAAGGTAAAGTAAAAAAATCAAAATATAAGTGTCTGTAAGTGAACAATACCAAATAAAATCTAAAAACGCACGATTATGATAACAAGAATCTGGCACGGAAGAACGCGAGAAAGGGATGCAAATGGTTATTTGCAATTCCTTATCGGAAAAGGAACGAGTGACTATGTGAATACTCCTGGAAACAAATCGGTACGTGTCTGGAATAAAACTGATGCCGATATTTCACATTTTTGCACGGTCACTGAATGGCAGGACCTTGATGCCGTGAAAGCCTTCGCCGGTGAGGATCACGAAAAGGCAAAATACTATCCGGAGGATGAGGGCATTCTGCTTGAGTTTGAAGACACTGTGAGCCACTACAACAGCGTGGATGCCTCGAAAGAAAAAATAAATTACTATATCCGTCAGTTTGAACAAGTCTATAAAGGTGGAAGCTGGCAGGGCGAGAGTTTTCTCGAAAAGTTATCGGGAATGGATGAAGAAGTTGCGTTCCGTCAACCCATGCCAGGCGTCCATTCTGTGGCGGAGGTGGTTTGGCACTGCATTTACTGGAGGACGACGCTTCAGAAAAGGATAGAGGGTGATGCCACGTACAGAGATCGAACGTACGAACAACTAAACTTTCTTTCGTGGAACGAATTGAAACTGAAAGGCTGGGCTACTTTGAAACAGGAGCTCGATGATTCCCAAAATGTGTTGCTCACGCTGCTCGATCAAAAGCGCGATAATTTTCTCTCAACATTATATCAGCCTGATCACGCTTTTGAACACCTCGTTGAAGGAATTGTTCAGCATGATGTGTATCACCTTGGCCAAATAGGACTCATCAAAAAAATGATCACCATGTAGTAAAGGGCGACCAGAAAAATATTTTGGCTCGGACAAACATTTTGTCTCCATGGAGCGTTCTATTGCCGGTAGCGAACGTTGCCTGCGGGGCGTGAGAGTCAGAGAAAAATTGAACAACAGCGCGGCGCATATGTCCAACTAAAAGAAAGGAGGTACCATGTCTAGTCCAAAACACATTTTATCGAACGTAACAATATTCACAGGTGTGAAGGATTGAAGGGTGGATAACCTCGTGAAATTTTAGTTTACGGATAAAATTTGAATGAGGATTTTTTGATATCCGGCCAGTATCTAGGCCGGATATTTTTTTTAGAGGGAATTAGAACATTTACTATATTCTTGCGTGATTTTATAAACCCTCAAACCCCGTTGAAATGCACCAAAAAGTTTGTCTATTGGCGGTCACGGCCATCATTTTCCTTAGTACCTGTCAGGAAAAAGAGAAATACCTGCTAAAAACCGGCGAAAGCAATGGCTACACCTACGAATATGTGGCTAATGACCCGCTCAAGGTCCGGGTATATACGCTGAAGAACGGCCTAAAGGTCTACCTCAGCCAATACAAAGCTGAACCGCGCCTTCAGACCCAGATCGCGGTTAAGGCCGGAGGGAAGAATGACCCCGCGACCAATACCGGTCTCGCCCACTACCTGGAACACATCATGTTTAAAGGGACAGCAGACTTTGGCACGCTGGATTGGAAAAAGGAATCTGTTTATATGGATAGCGTTGAGCATATGTTTACAACGTATGCGTCAATCAAAGATTCGGTTCAAAGAACCGCATACTATAAAAAGATCGACCAGGTTTCGAATGACGCCGCTAAGCTTGCCATTGCAAATGAATACGATAAAATGGTAAGTGAGATCGGCGCCCTTGGCACGAATGCATATACTACTGAGGATCGAACGGTGTATGTTAACGATATACCATCGAATCAACTCGACAGCTGGCTGCAAATAGAAGCAAATCGTTTTGCAACCATCGTTCCCCGTTTGTTTCATACGGAACTTGAGGCTGTTTATGAAGAAAAAAACCGGAGCCTCGATAATGACTACTGGAAAACTTATGAGGCTTTGGCGCGCGGCATATTTCCGAAACATCAATATGGTACGCAGACAGTCATTGGTACGATCGATCACTTGAAAAATCCTTCGATAACAGAAATCAAGAAATACTTTGATAAGTATTACCGGCCTAACAATGTTGCAATTTGTATCAGCGGTGACCTGGACTATGATAAAACAATCACTTCCATTGATAAGTATTTCAGTGCATGGAAGCCGAACGAAGACCTACAACCGTGGACACGCACTGAAGAAGACCCCATTACCGGCCCGGTCACAGAAGAAGTTTATGGACCCGACGCGGAGTGGGTGAATATCGGCTTTAGGTTCAATGGCAGGAACAGCGATGACTATCCACTGTTGAGATTAACTGACATGATATTGGCTAATTCACAAGCGGGTATAATCGATATCAATTTAAAACAACAGCAAAAGGTGATTGAGCCGAGTTGCTATGTTAGCGAATATAATGATTACGCTATCCACACTTTTACAGGGCGGCCCCGCGAAGATCAAAGTCTCGACGAAGTTAAGAATTTGTTGCTTGCCCAAATCGAGCTGCTCAAAAAGGGCGAGTTCGATGAATGGTTGATCGACGCAACCATCAATGACCTGAAAAAATCAAGCATTCAACAATCCGAACAAAACTGGTCGAGGGCAAATAATTTGGTCACCGCGTTTACCAATGGCATCGCATGGGACAAGTTCACCGGTGAATTGGATGAGCTGCGTAAATACAAAAAAGAAGACATTGTAAAGTTCGCCAATGCCCATTACCAGAATAATTATGTGACGGTCTATAAGCGCACGGGAAAAGACCCACAAGCAAAAAAAGTTACGAAGCCATCAATCACCAAGGTCATTCTCAACAAAGAGAATCAATCTCCTTTCCACCAAACCCTGCTAAAAAATAAAGTTGAAAAACTTCAGCCAATATTTCTTGATTATGAAAAGGACCTCTCAACGTTGAAAATGGATAAGGGAGTAGACGTGTTATACACACCGAACACCGAGAATGAACTTTTCGTCTTGTATTACCTGTCGGACTATGGAAGTAACAATGATCCACGGATGAAGGTGGCTGTTGAATACCTCCAGTATCTGGGCACTGATCAGATGTCTTCTGATGACTTTAAGAAGGAATTTTACAAACTGGGATGCGACTTTGGGGTTTATGCCGCTGCCGACCAGACATACATCTTTCTCACCGGTCTGCGTGAGAATATGGAAAAATCCCTAGAACTTTTTGAAAAACTTCTCGCTAACCCTAAGGCCGACAACGACGCCCTGAAAAAAATGATCGACGGGATGTTCAAGCAACGCGAGGACGAAAAAAAGAACAAATGGTCAATCATGTTCAATGGTTTAATGAACTATGGCTTGTATGGTCCCAAGTCCTCTTTTACAAATGTTCTCACCAACAAAGAATTGCGTGAAGCGAAATCGGATGAATTGATTGCGATATTAAAAGACTTTACAAAAACCGATCATCGCGTACTCTACTACGGACCCGATAAAAGCGAACAGGTCATTTCTTTGCTTAACAAGTATCATACTTTACCCGAAAAACTCAAGCCGGTTCCAGCAGCGGTGGAGTTCAACATGCCAGACATAGCCAAGCCTGCTGTATACTGGACCAATTACGACATGGTACAGGAAGAAATCATGTTCCTTTCGAAAGGTCCGGAGTTTGATAAAACAAGGATTCCAATCAGCCGCATGTTCAATGAATATTTTGGTGGAAATATGAGTTCGCCGGTGTTCCAGGAACTGCGTGAAGCCCAAGGGTTGGCGTATTCAGCATACGGATATTATGGAACAGCCGACAAAGCAAAAGGAAACGATCAGTTTTTTGCGTACATCGGTACACAGGCCGACAAGCAAACGGAAGCCATGAACGCAATGAATGAATTGCTCGTCAATTTTCCCAAATCGACCGGTGGCCTTGAGATCGCCCGCAATGCCATCCTTAATCAGATCGAAAGCGAACGAATAACCAAAACAGATATTTTATTTAACTACGAAACCGCTCGCAAGCGTGGTTTGAACTATGATGTGCGCAAAGAGATATACGAGGAGACCAAGAAATTCTCCATGGATGATCTGGTTAAATTTCAGCAGCAATACATTAAGGGGAATAGATATAATATCGTACTCATCGGTAGCAGGGACAAGATCAATTTTAGCACGCTGAAGCCATATGGCCAGGTTCAGGAACTCACACTAGATCAGATATTCGGCTACGAAAAGGTGCAAAAGATCGATACTGAAGCGCCGAATTAAGAAAGTGAACAGTGCCCTCCTTCGCGAGACGCTACGGCGGACAAGAATGGTGAAAAGTGAAAGGATCAGCTCGTTTCCAAATTTGGTGCTTGGGTTTAACGGGGCGTTAATAACAACACACCTGAAGTTGTGGGACTAACCTTCGAAACTAGTCAAAGCCTGCAGGTCATTGCGGGCGTCGTGGGCTTCTGCGCATACATACGGCTGGCATTGGGCATTTGGCAAAATAAAGCAGAACAGAGCTTTGCCGCGTTTTTTCTTTGGGGCATGCTTGACACGATCGCCATGGTAACAATAATATTGCAAGGCGGTAATTTCTGGTTGGCACTGAGCAACGTTGTCGGATCCTCCACAATCGCCCTACTGTTAATAATAAAAAAACAGGTTTCGTGGTCGTGGATCGAAACCACGACTTCTGTATTAGTAATCATTTGTTTGACGATCTGGTATACTGTCGGCGAACGGGCAGGTATAATTTCCAGCAGTCTGGCCGTTGTGATCGCGAGCGTCCCTCAAATGGTGGACACGTATAAAAACCCAGCTGCCACACCGCTGATGGCCTACCTCATTTTCCTCACAGCAAACATTCTATCTTTTACCGCTGGTCACGATTGGAGCATTGAGGAACGGTTCTATGCGGGATGTTCCCTATTTCTTTGTTTGGTGATCGTTCTGTTTTCAAGGAGAAGGAAAGGCAGAGAATGAAAAAAATACTACATTCACGCCTCATAACTTTAAACGATCATGCAAACATCCACGATGAAAAATATGATGAGATTAGCCATACTGAGTTTCACACTGATAACAACGCTAACGCTCTATTGCGCAGGACAGACAAGCGAAAGTAGTCCATTCGAGGGGCGCTGGGACATGGTCATTCAGCAGGACGGAAAACAACTCCCTTCCTGGCTGGAAATTGAACATTCTGGCACGCACACTCTCGTTGGAAGCTTTGTAGCAGCATCCGGAAGTGCACGACCGATCTCCGTGGTCAATGTCGCAAATGGCAAGTTCAATTTTTCAATTCCTCCTCAATGGGAAAAAGGCGACAGAAACATGGATTTTGAAGGTGAACGCTCAGGTGAAAACCTTAAAGGCTCAATGATCTTTACTGACGGTAAGAAATACGAATGGACAGCTGTCCGCGCGCCAAAGCTCAAGAGAAAAGGTGAACCCACCTGGGGCAATCCTGTAAAGCTCTTTAATGGCACCGACCTCAAGGGCTGGCACGCCATGGGCGAAAACCAATGGACCATTGAAAATGGAGTTTTGAGAAGCAAAAAATCGGGCGCTAACCTGGTAAGCGATCAGACATTTACCGACTTCAAGCTTCATATAGAGTTCCGTTACGAAAAGGGAAGTAATAGTGGCGTTTACCTGCGCGGCAGGTACGAAGTGCAGATAGAGGATTCAATGGGAAAGGAACCATGGAAAGGTTACCTCGGCGCGATCTACGGATTTCTAACGCCCAGTGAAATGGTTGCAAAGGCGCCCGGCGAATGGCAGGAGTACGATATCACTTTGATTGGGAGGATGGTTACCGTTGTGGCCAATGGAAAAACAGTCATTACAAATCAGGAGATCCCGGGTATCACGGGCGGAGCGATTGATAGCAAAGAAGGCGAACCGGGGCCAATACTTTTTCAAGGCGACCATGGACCCATCGACTACCGCAATATTGTGATCACGCCAGCAAAATAAACAAGGAACACCTGTAGCGCGTTAGGGATGCTATGACGATGGCATCCCACAATTTATTCATGCCATGGCACCATACCCACTTACATCGCTGCTACTATTTTATGGCGTATTCTTATTTTGTTGTGGTGTGATCTCCGTCATCTTTATAGGAATGAAAGCCAAAACCGCTTTGGTTTCAGGCACAGTGTCGGCATCAATGGCGATATTGATCGCATATTTGGTTTCAGTTCATACACCAGGTTCGAAGTGGGCAGGTGTAGCATTAGCCTTGGGGTTGCTAATCGTGTTTGCATGGCGATCCACGAAAACATTGTTTGTTATTTTCCAGCTTATTCCTAGTTCGCACACAGATCTGAAAGGCAAAGGCATAGCTTTTCTGATCATTAGCTTAATGGCCATCGTTTCCATGTTTACTCTAATACTGCAGGTGATATATTTTTGATCGAAGGCTGGGCAGTGCCCTCTCTAAATACAAAATCGTACAGAGCGCAAATGGAAATGCGGTTAAAAGCTCACCTTGATCCAAGGTTGCTGACGGTGACATAGAAATTTTCATCAACGCTTATCGAATGTCCTTCGATGCGCATGGATTTTTCTGCAGTCGTGGGATAAATAAATAATTGTTTCCCATTCTCCGTGATGATCTTCAGCGGCATGTCGAACTTATCCACGACGTTTGTCCACCTGTATTTCAATTTACCCCGTCTGATCGAGTACTCAAATACCGGAATGCGTACATCACGCAGATACTGATCAAAAACTTTATCAAGATTGCGAGCTGCTTTTTCAGAGATGTAATTTTCGATCTGATCGGTATCCACGGTCTGGTGATAGAATGTGCTACTCATTCCGCGGAGCAATTGCCTCCACTTTTCGTCATTGTCGACAATCTGCCTGATCGTATGAAGCATGTTCCCTCCTTTGGGGTACATATCACCGGACCCGCTCTTATTTACATGATAGGTCCCTATAATCGGAAAATCATTATGAATGCCTTCCCTCGTTCCAATAACGTATTCACTACCTGCTTTTTTTCCGAAGTAGTACTCCGTATAAAGTGTTTCAGAATAGTTGGCAAAACTCTCATGGATCCACATATCGGCCATATCCTTGTAAGTGATACTATTCGCAAACCATTCATGAGCGGACTCGTGAATAATGATGAAGTCCCACTTCAAGCCCCAGCCGGAACGTGAAAGATCGTTTCCAAGATATCCGTTCTGATATCCATTCCCGTACGTGATGGAACTCTGGTGCTCCATGCCCAGGTACGGTACCTCAACAAGCTTATAGCCATCATCATAAAAAGGATATGGTCCGAACCAGTACTCGAAGGCCTTCAACATTAGTTTCGCTTGTCGGAACTGTGACCTTGCTTTTTGAAGGTTGTAAGGCAATGCATAGAACTCGAGATCCAACACTCCCTTCTCGCCGTGAAGGGTATCCGCAAAGCTTACGTAATTGGCGACGTTGACGTTGACACCATAATTATTTATTGGATTGCTGACAAACCAATCAAATGTTTTTGTTCCATCGCCGTTGCTTGTCACTTGTCGCAGTCGGCCATTCGATACATCCGTTAATGAATCCGGGACCGTGACACGGATCAGCATGCTGTCAACCTCATCGTACATGTGATCCTTGCAGGGCCACCATGCGCTCGCGCCAAGGCCCTGACAAGATGTAGCAATAAATGGATGACCATCTTCGTCTTTTTCCCACTGAAATCCACCTTCCCAAGGAGGGTTTGTAGCCACAATCGGGTGACCTTCATAATGTACAATTACAGTCTCCTTCTGCGATTTGATCTGCGGTTTTTGCAAGTCGAGCCAGTAGGCATTGGTTCCAATTTTTCTAAACTTCACAGGCGCGCCATCCTGAGAAACTTCAGAGATCTTCAATGGCGGCTGAAGGTCCATCTGTAGTGTTTGACCCGGCTGCAATACCGTGTAGTGTACCTCGACGATGCCTTTTATATAATGATCATCCGGATGTATCGTAACATCCAACACGTAGTAGCTGAGGTCCCACCACGAACGCTGGGGCGTAATGGATCCGCGCAGGGTGTCGTCCCTGGTTAACTGAGGTTGCGCCGTTGCATTTAATCCAAAAATGGTCAGGAGGTACAATAGAATAGGGGACTTCATGGAGGCACAGAATTAACAGATGAAGCCTAAAGTTAAGTTAAAAGTTAAAAGTGAACAGTGAACAGTGAAAGGTTGACCTCGACACGCTTTCGTCAGGAACATCACTATCATTGTGTAGTCTGCCTTTTACCTTTTACTTTTCACTATGCCTTTCATGGATTCAGCAAAAATTTCCTGTGACCGAAGCCTTGCCTGAAGGTCAAAAATATGCGATGTGATCATGATCTCATCAACAGCTGTTCTGTCGACAAAGGACTGTAACGTTGCTTTGATCTTATCTGCGCTGCCAACGAACGAATAGCTTAACCTGCTAAGGACGGCAGCTTCCATCTCCTCATCCCAAATAGATCTCATGTCGTTAACGGGACGTTGAAGAGGCTTCGTCTTGCCCGTCACCACACCCATGAACAATTGCAACAATGATGTTATAAGGTAGTTGGCCTCTGCATCCGAATCAGCGGCTACAACGTTCACACATGTCATCACGTAAGGACTATCCAATTGAGCAGATGGCTTGAACAACCGTCGATAGAGATCAATGGCTTGCAGGAAATAATGAGGAGAAAAGTGACTTGCAAACGCATATCGTAAGCCCATGGCGGCGGCAAGACGGGCACTATCAAGACTTGACCCCAATATCCATATTGGAATATCGAGTCCCTCGCCCGGTATTGCCCGGACTTTGGCTGAACTATTCTCGCTGGACAAATAACGTTGGAGCTTTAGCACATCATCCGGGAAATCATTGACACGCATATTTTCACCCCGAATTGCTGCTGCCGTTAACTGGTCCGTGCCGGGCGCGCGACCTAATCCAAGATCAATCCTGTCCGGATAAAGTGATGCCAGCGTGCCAAACTGCTCCGCAATGATGAGCGGAGCGTGATTCGGAAGCATGATGCCCCCCGACCCTACACGCATGGTTTTGGTCCCTTGTGCGATGTACCCAATCAATATCGACGTTGCTGCACTGCCAACGCTAGCACTGTTGTGATGTTCCGCAAACCAATAACGCTCATATCCAAGCGCTTCTGCGTGTTGGGCAACCTTCAGGCTATCGTGAAAAGCATCCGCCGCCGTCCGGTCCTGGGCAATGGTCGCGAGGTCCAATACGGAATAAGGGATTGAATGAATATTTTTTGCACTCATGGAATATGGCTGCTATTAACATGCGTTAACACATATTCGCCTGACAAAGTTTGCTGGGCGGAGTTTACTCTAGCGACGCTCGCTAGCCAATTCGCTAGAACAATCGATGCAGACTGCCGGTAATAAAGATGAGATCTCTCAACTCAGCATAATACAGCTTTGTGAATTGAACGCTATTAACTTTATTTGACCACTTCTCCTCGCTGCTGCGGACGGAGACACTAATAAATCTCAAATGAAGAAAATATTAATCCTGGTCCTCACTACCTCCGCCGTACTGGTACTATCGACCTGTTCACAACCTGACAAGAGTGCGGTTGTTGAAGAAACTGGTTTCGATACTCCAAGAGTTGTTAAGGCAGACGCCACGCCTGGATTCATGACCGCTGAAGAAAGCTTGAAATCATTTCGCGTTCCCAAAGGGTATCATATGGAGCTGGTAGCAGATGAAAGTATGCTCAGCGAACCGGTAGCCATTTCGTGGGATGGCAATGGTAGGATGTTCGTTACGCAAATGGAAACGTACATGCAGACCGTGGACACTACCGGCGAACACAAACCCAGCAGTCGGATCATGTTGCTGGAGGACACCAACGACGATGGAAAGATGGATAAAAGCTCGGTCTTTATCGACAAGCTGATGCTGCCGCGTATGATCCTGTCAGTGGGTCATGAGTTGCTCGTAAACGAAACGGACACGTATGATATGTTTGCATACAAAGACTCCAACAACGATGGTGTGGCGGATGAAAAAAGAAATGTTTATCACACCGACAAGAAGGCCTTCGGAAACCTTGAGCATCAACGCAGCGGACTCGACTGGAACCTCGACAATTGGATCTACATCACGGTGGATCCCATCCGGTTTCAATACCGGGAAGGCAAGCTGCACCCAGACACGTTGATCAGTGGTTCGAACGGACAATGGGGTCTCACACACGACGACTATGGAAGACTCTTTTACAGCCGCGCGGGAGCCGAAAATGCCGGGTCTGGATTTCACATTAATCCGGTTTATGGTCAGCTGGAGTTTGCGGATGCCTACAATGATTCAACCTTTGGTGCCGTATGGCCGATCATTAAAACACCCGATATACAGGGAGGAATAAAGCGCATTCGTGAAGACACAACGCTAAATCACTTCACTGCCGCCAACGGACAATCCATCTTTCGGGGAAACCACCTTCCATCGACATTGGTCGGCGACTATCTGATTGATGAGCCGGTAGCGCGAATTATCAGAAGAGCGAAGGTCATTAATACGGATGGAAAAAGAACGTTGAAGAACGCCTATGAACAAGAAGAATTCATTTCGTCTTCCGACATGAACTTCAGGCCGGTAAACACTTATACAGGCCCGGATGGTTGTCTTTACATTGTGGATATGAACCGGGGTATAATTCAGGAAGGAACATGGACCGGCGAAGGCAGTTATCTGCGCAAACAAATACTCCGTCTTGGATTAGACAAAAATGTACAGCACGGCAGGATCTGGCGACTTGTTTACGACGGCATGGGACGTGGAAACAAACCGAAAATGCTGGATGAAACTACGCGTCAGCTGGTGTCTCACCTTGATCATCCAAATGGATGGTGGCGTGACAATGCGCAAAAGGAAATAGTACTGCGTAATGACAAATCAGTTGTAGCAGATCTCAAGCTCATAGCGGCCGGAAAAAAAGGCCCATTGAACCCTTCGCCCTTGGCAAGAATACATGCGCTTTGGACATTGTCGGGGCTGCGCTCCAACGACAAGGCAGTTCTGTTGGATGCAATCCATGATGCCGACGCAGGTGTAAGAAAAACTGCGGTTTGGATAAGTGAGGAATATATAATGAACGATGATCATGATATTCTGGATGCTTTGGAAGGGTTGAAGGACGACAACGACTATGATGTACGCATTCAGTTGCTACTGTCGCTTTCAAAAGGCAAGTCACAACAAGCTAAAGCCATTTCCGACAACATTATTAAAGCCAGCGCCGGCAATGAAATGATCGCAGCTGTACAAAAGAGCTTGAATAAGACCGACGACATCAGGAAGCTAGGATCCAAGATGGGCTCATTAAATCCCGAAGGAAGGCAATTGATCACAGACGGTTCCGCCATTTTCAAATCACTGTGCGCTACATGCCATGGCGCGGATGGCAAAGGGGTTCCTACCAACCTGGCACCGCCATTGGCAGGGAATTTCAGGCGCTATATTGGAAATAAGAATGCACTGATCAGAATACTGCTCAATGGATTGACGGGCCCTGTCAATGGTAAAACGTATTCTGAGAACATGACTTCGATGGCCATGAATGATGACAAGTGGATAGCGTCGGTATTGAGCTACCTGCGATACGATATTGGCCTATCAGAGCGAGCGTTCCCCGGGACGGTTGGCGAAGATTTCGCGAACCGTCTATTGGTGAAGCCCGAAGAAGTTAAAAAGCTTCGCGATGAATCGAAAGGAAGAACAAAACCCTGGACGTGGGAGGAACTAATGACGATACAACCTAACCAATGACAATAGAGTCATGAGTTAGGAGTTATGGGTTATGAGTTTGGGGGGCCCCGTGTTGGGGGCCTCAGGCCTTTGGCCTGTCGAAGCCGTCTCTAGGAAAGCAAGGGATGAAGCACAATTGAAGGAAACTAATTAGGCAGTGATTTTGTACTCTGTACCAATATACAGGCCGGAGGCCTGAGGGGCCCACACGGCCCCCACTAACTCATAACTCATGACTCATAACCCATAACTCTTATTGGTCTCTTAGGCTTAATGCAGGATTTGTGAGCGCCGCGCGAATGGCTTGGGTTGAAATTGTTATGAGCATTAGAATAAGTACCACAATACCAGGTGTCAGTATCATCCACCAGGCAACATCGATCTTGTATGCGAACGTTTCAAGCCACTTGAAAGTGACGTAGTAAGCAAGGGGAACGGCGAACACTGCGCTGATCATCACCAGTCTCACATAATTCTTTGAAAGCATGATCAGAATATTTGGCACCGATGCACCCAAAGTTTTACGAACAGCGATCTCTTTCGTACGCTTTACGATTGAAAGGGTCGCCATACCGAGCAGACCCAAGGCTGCGACGGCGACGGATATCACACTGAAGAGGTTCAGCAACCTTGAAAACAATTCATCGAACCGATACTGTTCTTCAAAAAAGCGATCCATGAAATAATATATGAACTGGTCATTGGGATAGTGTTTGCTCCATACCTTTTGCAATGCCGGCAAATAGTCACCTTGTCTTGACTGCAGTTGAAATGAGTAATATCCATATTCAAAAGGATGTTTGTGAAGGAAGATCATTGGATCAACACCGCGATGAACCGATTCATGATGGTAATCTTTCCAAACACCCACTACCCTGAGTCGGCTATCACCGCTTGTAGTGATCTCAGTATTGACGGCGTCAATTGCGGATTTAAATCCCAGGGCAAGGGCCGACGCTTCATTGATTATACACGTACCGGGATCTTCCTCTTTGAAATTTCTGCCCGCAAGCAACACCATGCCAAACGTCTCCTGGTAACCTTCATCAATCCACATGACCTGAAAGGATTGCTTTTTTTCATTGGATGAACCTATCGTGTGGACACCCTCATCGTGAAAACGTACTTCCTGACCGGGTATGTTAAATGAGGATGTTCCTGCTTTGAATGCCGGGAGTTGCAAAACTTCTGCACGAAAAGAAACGAACCGGGTTCGTCTCAATGAATCAGAATTTGTAGAGGCCGGGGCACGCAACGCGATAGTTTGTTTTGTATTGAATCCCGAATCGAACTCACGCATGAATGCGATCTGCCGCCCGGCCACTAGAGTGATGCCGACAATCGATATTGCCAGAAATAATTGAAAGATCATAAGCCCATTGTATAGTATCGCTGCCTTACCCTTACCCGTTCCTAATCTATTCTTAAGTATAAGGACGGGTTTGAACTTGGAAATAAAATGGGCAGGATAAAATGCCATGAGCGAAGTGCACGCAATAAATCCAAAGAGATAGGATAAAAAGCGAAGCGGATCAATTTGAGCAAAGGTGATATCCCCGAAGATACTCGTGGAGAATGGTCCGCTAAACAATGCAAATAATCCAAAACCTAGGATAAAGGTCACAATGGAAAGTATGAATGCCTCTAGCAGAAATTGCGCGCTTATCGCAAAACGGGATGCCCCGAATACTTTTCTTACCCCTATTTCATCGGCCCGTTCAATTGACCGTGCTAGTGAAAGATTTATATAATTGATCCACGCCGCAATCAGGATGAATAATGCAAGCGAGATGAGCGAATACAATAAAACAGTGCTCGTGCCAGGACTAATTTCTCCAGACAGTCCAGGACTGGTATGAAGCTGCATTAATGGCCGCAACGAATGCTTGGCAGTGTGTCCTCTCAACTTAAGCGAGCTGATGTTTTCGTTGGCCATCCGCGTAAGCGCCGAATTGATGGCGTTAATATCTTTCACTTCACGTCCAACTTTCACAAATGTAAAAGTCCATGGCGCGCTAAAATCCCCTTCCCTACGTATCCATCCGTTGAACGGCATTGTTGACCAGGAGAGCAGAAAATCAAACTTAATAGAAGTATTGGCCGGCACATCTTCAAAAACCCCGGTGACAGTGAAGGCGAGACGTTCGTTAAAGAATAACACTTTGCCCAATGGATCTTCTTTTCCAAAGTAAACCTCAGCCTGAGATTTGGAGATCATAACCGAATGCGGGGCTATCAGAGACGTTTCCTTGGAACCGCTGATCACATTAATGTCAAATACTTTAAAGAACGAGCTGTCGACATATAACATGTCCTGGTCAACGATGCGCGTGTTTTCTGTAAAAATATAGGCCTTCTCGTTGTAGACGCGCGTGATGGCTTCGATCTGGGGAACATATTCTCCAGCGATCACGGCGGTACGGTCATGCGTTCGGGCAGTTTGTAAAATGGGTTGATCCGCCTGGTATTCGTAGTAATCGATCCGGAATATCCGGTCGCCATCCTTAAAGAATGTGTCATAGCTGAAGTGATAGCCAACGTAGCCAGTCAGCGCCAGGAAAATGGCCATGCTTAGCGATAGCCCGACAACATTGATTGACGTAAAGAGTTTATAACGAAGCAGGTTCCTGACCGCCGTGATAAAGTAATGCCTGAACATACTTTTAAATGTAGGCAATTTGGGTCAACGGATCAGGGATTGATTTATGAATAGGGCGCGGTTCATACATACCGCACGCAATCGCGAAGAACCGGTAAAGGAACAGAGCAAGTCCTGTGGGGTCCTTCGCGAAGTTGCGGTAAAAACTACTGCGGCGCTTCTGTCGCGTCCTTAATTCCGACAGGCCACACACCAGGAGTCGGAACACTTACCCCCTTGTTGTCCCCCCGTTTCGCATCATTTCCGAAATAATATAAGGGCCACCCTTTATAAGTTAGTTGTGTATTTCCCATTACCGTGATCGTACCGAAAAGTGTTTTATCCAACGTGGAGGGTACACTCGCCATCGCATCGCCATAAATTGGCCAAACGGCATCGTGCGCGCCGTCTCCAGTGGTATAGTTGTTATCGTTCTTCTTATCGAAGTTGAAAGAATATACCGTTCTTCCGTCAGCATCGGTAAAATAGACCACCGCCGCCTCCCCTTCAGTATAGTCGCCCTTATACTTCTTGCCATCCAAACCGATCAGTTGAGTATGGCCAAGCATGATCGTGTAATCCGTTTTAGCCACAAACCATATGCCGCCGACTGCCTCACCAGTAGTTTGATTAGGAGTTTCCCTTACGCCGCCTGGCGCGTAATAATATAGCGGCCAGCCTTTGTAGGTAGTTTGTTCTCCAGCTGCGGACGTGACCGATCCGAAATCATCCAATGACAGTCCTTCTCCTAGCACATCTGCAGTAAGGCTGGCCTCGAAGAAAATAGGCCATACCGTGGCACATCCACCGGTACATGTATTTTGCCCAGCAACATCATTGGAGAAGAAATACAATGCATTTCCATCAGCATCGGTAAGATAATCTCCCAACGTCGGGCTCGAAGCAAGTTTTATTCGTGCGCTAGGTCCGGAGTCGTCATCATCGCTGCAACTCGCTACGGCAAAAATGAACGCAAACACAAGAACAGATGCAATATTTCGAAGGAGTGGCGTGGGTGACTGGTTTCTTGATTTCATGGTTATAAATTATTTAAGTTGAACATGTTTAAAATAGGTATACAAATTTTTGGTTATTCAGTAGTATCTAAATGACTTGGTTAACGATCATCAAAGAGTTTTCTATTGCGGTTTGAAAGAAAAATCAACTGTTACTTCAACCTGCTCGGCAATGTTCTGCCACATCAGGGTAGGTATCTCGATATTATAGTCCTTCAGCTGCGTTATGAACGAGGCTTTCATAACAAGCGTACTCCCGTCGCTAGTGAGCTTGCCCGGAATCTCCACATCCTTGGTTACGCCATGAATGCTGAGCTTTCCTTTTGCGATCACGCTTTGTTCAGTTTTTGAGGCGGGGTCAAAGCCCTCGACCACACCCTGAAAGGTGGATTTCGGAAACTTCTCTGTGTCCATATACTTTTCATTGAAGTGCTCTTTCATCAACGACTTTGCAAATTGAAACTCCTTGATAGGAACAGAGAAGGCAATATCACCTGAGCCAGCATCGAACAGTGCTGTCGTCTTTTTATTCTCGGCCTTTATGTCTTCAATGGCTGCATGAGAATAGAAAGAGATAAATGTTTTATCTGAAACATACTTCTGACCGCACACAGTCGAAGCGACAGAAACCAATAAGATGATGACAGGAATTCGTTGCGTCATATTCTATTCTTGACATTTTTAAAACAAAAGAATCTCTGGTACCTCCATTTGGAGGTACAATTACTTTTAAAACGTTGTTGGTTAAAAAGCTCTGCCTATTCCCGGCGATTCACCGGATACACGCGCTCCTCATGATTTGTCATTAAGTCACCACCATTCGTGCATGAGCATTGAATATTCAACTATTGAATCTTTCGTTCCAGTGCTAAAATGTGATAGCTTCTTAGCTCATCACCGTTGCGCATTCTCGTTCACTTGTCTTAGCGCATCAATAAAAACAACGGACGGCTCGTCCTCAGAACCATAGAAACCCTTTTCGACCAAATTGAACGAGCCGCCGTTATTTTTAATACCGTCTTCATTCTTTCTTTGTATACAATTACTTTGTCAATTGATATTTCAGCGAAACAAATACACCTGTACTCACCAGATTAACCTTGCCCTCACCAACGCCAGACATCGGCGCCTTCAGGAACGGCTCAGCTTGCAGAAAAAAACCTTTGCCGAGTCGTTGCTGAATTCCGACGGAGAGGTTCAGCATACTGAACCACTCGTTATTCTTGTGAGAGAACTCCTCTTCATACTGATATTCCTTTTGATTTGCCCATACGGTGTAAACATATTGCTCCTTAAGCATTATATAGGATGAAGCGCCAACAGTAACGAATAGATTTGTTCGGCGTTCAGGAAATATATAATATGTCACGTTTATTGGAATATCCAATACCCTGCAATCACCATCGAGCTTACTTGCCTTTGCGGACCAGCTTCCCGAACTATATGACTTGTCGGGATTCTCTGTGTCGTATAACTTTTTTGACCAAATCGCTCCAGTACTCAATGAAAAGTGTCGACTGAGCTGATACTCTCCCAGCAAGCCGATGTTAATGCCTGGATCGCCCGGTTTCTTATAATCAATAGAACTAAAGTCTGGCGACACAGGCAGCTTCACAAACCATGGATGGGTTACACGCACTGATGCATCCTTCACGATTGTCTCCAGCTCATGCGCCAGGAATTCAGATTGAACGGGCTTCACGATAGCGTGAGGATCTACAACAGAAGATCCCAACATAACTTTACCAGGTATGTCCGCATAGTGCTGATTTACAGAGATCCTGTCCAATAATTCCTTACCATCAATTTCAATACCAGAACCAACTGCTTTGCCATCGGTCGCTCCATGGGAAAAATTTGTGTTGATGGTGCTAATCTTTGATCGATCATTCCCCTGCTCATCTGATTCGCCACCTTCTATAGGTGTCTCTCTGCTTTCCTTCAAGTACTTATTTTGCTTGGCAATCGAAACTGCCACCGGTGCTGGACCAGTTTTTTGTGGGTTGACTTGCCTTTGCGCTGGAGATTGAACCGCTTCATCCTCCTTCGCCCTAATAGTTATTGGAGCCGGAGACTGTTCGGTGTTCTCTGGCACGGGTGCCATCGACGCAAACTGGCTATTGTTGTCTGAGCTCCACTTCGGCACGAACGAATAGATCAAAAGGAGAGCGACCATCCCATACAACGTCTTGCTTCGTGCACGCGCTGCAGTCTCCTCCAGGTCCAGCCGCTTGACCATATCTTCCCAATCAGCAGGATCAAACTCCGGCATATTCCGGTCGGCCATTTCCCGGAACAGTTTGTCTAGCTCATGATCGGTTACTTTAGGCATAACGCTTTATGTTATTTTTTTTAAAGGCTGCCTTCAGATGTTCCCTTGCCTTGAATAAATTGGACTTAGATGTACCAACTGATATTTCAAGCAAGTCTGAAATCTCTTCGTGCGTGTACCCATCGATCACATGAAGATTAAATACAGCCCGGTATGCTGGCGGAAGTTCCTGGATCAGGGCGATAATCTCGTGATGCGTGATCTCCCCTATCGCGTCACTTTGCTGCGCTGACATTTTCGCCATCAGCTCGTCGCCATTCTCGGTCTTATTGTGCTTATGATATCTTCTGTAGTGATCGATCGCTGAGTTCACCATGATCTTACGGATCCATGCCTTGAAAGAGCTTTTTGCATCCCTAAATCCCAGCCGTGTAAAGATTTTCATAAATCCGTCGTTCAATATTTCCCTTGATTCATCACGGGACTTGGAATACCGCAGGCAAATACTCATAGCATACCCATAATAATGCTGATAAAGCATTTTCTGAGACTCCCTGTTTCCAACAAGGCAGCCATCGATTAGCTCGGTAAGCAGAGAAGGGTCTTCCAAGGTTTCTAATTTGTTTGCCGAGACGTAGCAAATCCCGAAAGGGTTGCCAGGCGCCCTAAAATAAGTTGTCGTGTCTATCTAATTTACAGAAGATAAAGTGATTGTGCATTAATTCCCATGAGCGGCCAGGAGCGTCCGCAAGAGAACAATGCATTCCAACAAACCCCTTTATTGCAGAAAAATGGGATGTTTACGTGGCACCAAATTAGCACCACACGACTTCGTCGACCTTTAAAAACATCGAAAACGGCCAATAAAACGTATACCTATGCTGCAGAATTATCTTAAAGTGACTCTTCGCACCCTCTGGAAGCACAAGGGATTTAGCTTTATCAACATTGCAGGACTTGCGCTGGGGATCAGTACCTGTCTCCTTATCACGATGTATGTTATGGATGAACTGAGCTATGACCAGTTTCATGAAAAGGCCAACCGCATTTACAGACTCACTGAACTATTGCATCTGCCTAAAGAGGTACGACCCCAAACTGTAACCTCGCCCCCTATGGCTCCGGCCATCAAGGAAAATTTTGCGGAAGTGGTGAAAACTGTCCGTTTGAGCAGTAGTAGTCGTCTCCTTTCAAATGGGGAGAAAAAATTCTATGACACGCGTCTCTGGTTTGCTGATTCCACACTATTCGAGATCTTCACATTTCCCATGGTCAAAGGCAATCCATCCACTGCCCTGGTAGATCCATATGCTATTGTCCTGACGGAAAGTGCTGCAAAAAAATACTTCGGTGAGGAAGATCCCATGGGAAAAACGCTCGCGCTTTCAGACACCATAACACTGAATGTCACCGGCATCATTAAAGATATTCCGTCCAACTCACATATTAAGTTTGATGTGGTCCTATCGCGCACGACACTCACAGCGATGAGAAACAATAGACCGGAAGACAACTGGTTTAATAATGGTTATTACACCTATTTACTGTTGCCCGATGGTTATGACTATAAGAAGCTGGAGGCAAAATTTCATCCATTCCTGGAGAAACAGATGGCCAAGGAGAAAAAAGAATCCGGTCTCTGGTACGACTTTGTATTGCAACCTCTTACTGAGATTCACCTGCGATCAACAACACCATACGACATGGGCCCGAATGGGAACATTAAATACGTCTATATATTCTCCATTGTGGCGGGACTTGTTTTGCTAATTGCTTGTGCAAATTATATCAATCTCGCAACAGCCAAATCAATGAACAGGGCTAAGGAACTGAGCATGCGAAAAGTTATTGGCGCCAGAAGGAACCAGATTATTTTCCAGCTGATGGGGGAATCTTTTCTGTTGACATGCGTTGCTTTTGTTTTCGCATTGGCAGCCGTTTCCATGGCGCTTCCTGACTTCAACATCCTTACGGGCAAAAGTATGACGGCTCAGGTATTGACGGAGCCTAAAATCCTGATGACAGTCTTTTTAATGTTCGTCGCCATCAGTGTATTGGCGGGTGCATATCCTGCAATTTTGATGTCGTCCTTTTCTCCGGCAAAGACCCTGAAAGAGTATGTCAAACAGGGAAAGGAAAGCAATATTATTCGCAAGGGGTTGGTTGTTTTTCAATTCACCATGTCAGTTATCCTCATCGCAGGCACCATACTGATCTTTCGTCAGATGACATTTATGCAGAACCAGAATCTTGGCCTGGATAAAGAACACGTAGTCCAGGTGAGCTTACAGTCATCTGATGCGGCGCGCAGTGCGTTGATAAAGGAAGAACTTGCCAAAGTTCCGAATGTTATTGGTACAACGGCTACGGATTTCTCCTACAATGGAGGCATCAGCAATATTGCAACACTTCCGGAAGGCGCACAGGATAATGAGATCACATCGGAGGCAGTAATCAGCGTGGATGAAACATTTCTTCCAACATTTGGAATACCAGTGCTCAACGGCAGGAATTTTTCCAAGGACTATCCGACCGATGAAGCGGAAGCGTTTATCATCAATGAATCGGCCGTAAAGCATTTTAACTGGGAAACGCCGGAAAAAGCAATTGGCAAGAAGATCAACTGGGGATTGGGAAAAAAGGGATCAGTTATCGGTGTGGTAAAGGATTTTAACTACACGTCCCTGCACGAGAGCATCAGCCCTTTGATCATCCATATTCAGCGCGATAACTATTATTTGATCATGGTGAAGGTGAAGGGCGATAATTTTACTGAAACAATAAAACAGCTGGAATCCAAATGGAACCAGTTGCATCTCGACGGTCCATTCACTTATACCTTTCTCGACAAGGATTTTGAAATGCTCTATCGTGCAGAACAACAAACGCAAACAATTATCGGACTACTTGCGTCCCTCTCAATTTTTATTGCCTGCCTGGGACTGTTTGGTTTAGCCGCCTTCATGGCGGAACAGCGGAACAAGGAGATCGGCGTACGAAAAGTTCTTGGCGCCAATGTATTCGGCATCATCGGTTTGTTGTCAACGGATTTTTTAAAGCTGGTACTGGTTGCCATTTTTATTGCAACTCCGGTGACATGGTATGCCGCAGTGCGATGGCTCGACAGCTTTGCTTATAAAATAGACATTTCATGGGGGGTGTTCGCCATCGCTGGTGCCACGTGTATACTTATCGCGATGATCACGGTGAGCTTTCAATCTATTCGCGCCGCCATCGCAAATCCCGTAAATTCATTGAGAAGCGAATAAAATTTCAGATGCAGCTATTGCTTTGACGCCTTACTAGTCTCTGCTACCATCTTTATTGCCAATAATCCCAACACCACCATGACGATGCCAATTGCTATCCAAATAATGACCTTTCTGCTGAATATTGAATGTGTTGCAAAAGTGTCGTGCTGATCCAGCGTGGTTAAGCTTGCACCAGTTATCGTAGTAACCTTGCCGGGGATGCTGTCGGTGAAATAAGCCAGGTCATAAATGGGGCGATGAAGATCTGCTGGCCCGACCTTAATCGAATATTGTTCGCCCTTCTTTAGCCACGCTGTAAGATAACGGTTGAGCTGATATGCGTCGACTGATAAAACCTTCAATGGAGGATTGTCTTCGTTTTCAATGACGACCAACAGTTCTTTGACCAAGGCACCCTGCATATCGATACTGGAAACCTGTTTTGAGCTTAATACAAAACTGGTCAGCATGTCGTGCTTAACCTTCCGATTACCCTTATTGCCGGTATGTTCCTTTCTTTGGTAGAGAACTGCTTTCCGAAGAAAATAGGTCGCCCCTTGCATCGACAACGTAAGCTTATCAATGATACGAAGCGAATCGAACGATATCCGCAGGAATGTTCTCTTAGTTCCCGCACTATCGATTTGTGCATAGTGTGGAAACAGTTTGGTGAACTTTCCATTTTCAGACGTCACTTCATAGTAGCCTGCTCCAAGAATATTCAATGGTGCCGTTGTGGAATCGTCAATGTCAAGCTTGTAGTATGCATAATTGCTCAATGGGAAATCTACAGTTCTGGTTTCAGAAGTGCTGTTCACATCATTGACGGGACTGAAATAAAATCTTTGCTTCAGAGCGTACCAGTTTATCTTGTCGTCGCTACCCAGCAATGTGGCTTCCTTAGTAACTTCCGCATTCTTAATCGCCAGTGTTATGTTATTGATTGGCTCGCTGTCAGGGTTGTGCAAGACCACCGACGTACAGCAGTTCTTATGTTGGCCGATGTCAATGATGTCGTAGTTTTTGAATTTGCGGGAATACTGTGAAGGTTGCTCGGCCTGAAACAAATACGGTACCTCCTTATTATTAGTATCGTGAAGGCGCAGATTATTGAATTGGCCATTGGTAAAGGCTCCCAACTGTGGCGTTAGTACGATCCGGTAAAAACCGTCGGCTTCTGCCGTCGGCAGTTTGCTTTCAACTTGAAATTGTTGGGCCATCGTTGGCTGCAACAAGCCGATGGTCAATGCCAGCGTAACAAGAAATCTCATAGCGGCTTCTTAGTGTCAAGTGAATTGAGTGACGTTTCCTCCGCCAGCAGTAATTTTTTCAGGCGTTGATACATGAACGATACGACGAGAAGTAGTACCCCCAGCGATATGAAGGCCGCAATTTTACCACCTTCCGAGATCCCTCGAATATCCATGATAAACAACTTCAACAGTGTGAGCAAGAATAGCGAGAGCGACACGATGCGCAGGTGCTTCTTTTTACTTTTCAATCCGATAAAGATCAGCAGAAATGAAGTCAGTCCCCAGAGTATCGGGTATCCAATCTTGTGATTTTGAGACAGTATATGATCGATGTTTTCCGTTGTTGCTCCAAGGGAAACAACAACAAGATGGTCAAGTTCCGCACTGGCCAGAAACACAAAGAAAAGAACGTATATCCATGCGTATGCATTATTGGTTTGTGCGTTGACCTCCTTCTCGGCCTGAATACTTCGCAGCGTCACGAACGTTATCCAAATCAAAAAACCGACCAAGAAATAGTGGAAAATGAATCCGGTGGCCGGGCCTCCGTTGAGAATAAAGTCATTGCGTACCAGGATTGTCTGTCCATGATAAAATGCGGCGTATGCAATCATCACAACGGCACCCCAGAAAATAAACGCAAAACCGAGTGTTCTGTTGCGGATCCATTTCTTTTGAGCCAGAACAAGACACAATATGAAAAACATATTATAGACACCGATAATAATGTTCTCCGTATAATAATCAAATCCATAAGCATAGAGTTGGTGGCGCAGCTCGAGTAGCTGAGAAATATAGAGCACCAGAACGCCCACTACGAATAGTGCATTTCGGTAAAGAGCAACGTATTCTTTGTTTTCGTCAATCTCGTTTTCTAACAGGATTAAGGTTGCCACAATGGAAGCGATGGAAAATAGTCCGGTGATGTAGCCTTTATTGAGCATGATCATCAGACTTCCGCTAACATCAATCGTGTAGATATTAATCCAATCAATCGATAAACTAATCAGCATCAACGCCATCAATACAACGGAAGCTAATTTCATCAGGCGGATACCCGACTTTTGAGACAGCCAAAGGACCAAAACAGTTTCTGCGGACCAAAACAGTGTTATGTAATTTCCTTCCAGTTGTACGGGCGCTGCAAGACTAATGAAAGTGAGCACCAGCCCAATCAACATGTAGACAAGATTCTTGTCAACCCTCTGGTTCCTATACAAGATGTATGCAAAGATAAAATTGAAAACTCCAAGGGCTGCCGTGAACAATCCCTTGAAATCTGTGCCCGTTGAATTGGCCAGTATCGCGATGCCGGCGCCGTAATAGAAGAAAGTATTGCTAAGCAGGATGCTGATTTCGATGCCTTTAAAGGGAGCCCTTTCCTTAATATTGTTTACGATGTTCATCGCAAAAAATATCAGGTAAAATAGAGTAGCGAATATCATTGCTCCTGTGATCATGGAGACATTGGTTCCATCAAACTGAGTGCTCAGCCAAGATCCGAATAACAAGATGGTGAATGCGTATGCTATGATGTTGACAAGATTCCACTTCTTATAATAAGCCAGTATCAACATACCCGTATCGAGGATCAATACGTAAACAAACAACACGACGTAATTTCCTTCGCCAGTGCTCACCATAAATGGAGACGCGAAACCACCGAGCAATGACACGACTGCCAACTCGATGCGGTTATACGCAAGCGATAGCACCACTGCAAATCCTGTGATCGCCAGCATGAGAATAAAGGCTGCAGTCTGGCTAAAGATGCCGTACTCATGAAAGGCAATGGCGATAGTGAGATACAGGACTGCAATTCCGCCACCCACCAGCACCGAACTGAATGCAACGAAGGTTCGCCGTAACTTATGGGCTACTCCCAGGAGTATTCCGCCGCAGAGGATACCAATAAATACTCTTCCGATCTCATTGATCCACTCGCGATCGATGGCATACTTAACAAAGAATCCAATACCAAGTACCAGCACGCCAATCCCGATCTTGTTAGCGAGGTTTTCGCCAATAAATTTTTCAATGTCCGGATTGCGTTCGAAGAATCCTGGCTTCTTCGGCGTAGGCTTTGGTGGTATCCTTTGTTGCGACGCAGGGCTATTAACTGGCGGTGTTATCGCGCCTGGTATTACAATATCGGGCTGCCGCTGCTCTTCCTTTTTAATTTCAGGATTCGCCGTAGGAATATTTGATGCTTTTTCAACGGGAAGGTCCTGTATTGCGCCGGGTTTGTGCAGCCTTACCTGTTCCTGCAGGAATGATTCCCCAGGCGGCTTTTCGGCGACTATCGTTCTTTCCCGCGATTTTTTCAGCTCCTCCTTTAATATTTCAAGCTTGGCATCCAGGTTGGTAAGCCGCCAGGAGGTGTCTTTTTTGATTCCGAGGACGATCACCAGAATAATGATCAATACGATCAACAGTAGAACTTCCATCATGCAACGGATTTGTGGGGTATTCCAGAGTCAAAAATGCCCAATTCAGGAGCAATAAACAAAGAGAGAGTTATGAGTTATGAGTCATAATTCTTATTTTTCATACACGTTGAGTTTGTTGGATAGCTCCGCAATCTTGTGC
>Ga0193753_10000341_pt1 | contig 46487 bp, 41 predicted proteins | sample H1c2metaG_FD_144925 | JGI IMG/M metagenome (GOLD analysis project Ga0193753, IMG submission 144925) | Soil microbial communities from a riparian zone of the East river system, Colorado, United States - H1c2 | ecosystem: Environmental > Terrestrial > Soil > Riparian zone | place: USA: East...
CTTTTCCTGTGGGTTGTCCAAACACGATAGCGAGCCGAGGTTTCGTCCATATTTCTATCGATAGTCGATACATATCATCGTCCCATCTCGACGTGGACCTCCCGTGTGATCCCGCCTGCACCGAACGTTCTCGGGCGATGGCTTCAGACCGCGCGCTACGTGGCAGACGCAACACTCGCGCGGTCGACGGCCAGCGGACAGTCGAGCTACAGTCTGCGCGTGAACGACTCCCCGACTTCAACGACATCAAGTCGCCGGAAGGTTGTCGGGCGCGTCGTCGATGAGCTCCTCGGGAAGCGACCCGGGCATCCGCTTCGCGTCGCAGTCGATGGCATCACCGCTTCCGGAAAGACCACGTTCGCGCGCGATCTGACCGATGCTGTGATTAACGCTGGAAGACCAGCGGTGCGTCTGTCGATGGATGGCTATCATCACCCACGCGCCCGTCGTTACGGCCAGGGGCGCGAGTCAGCTTCTGGCTACTACGAGGATGCATATGACTTCGCGGCGTTCGCGACGCTCGTGCTCGAACCGCTCGGAGGAGTGCGCGACTGGCGTTACGTGCCGAGCGTGATCGACTTGGCGAGCGATACAGGCGCGCGTCAGGAGCCGATCGCGCTGAGCGAGGACGTTGTGCTAATCGTCGACGGTAGTTTCTTGCAGCGCGACTTGGGCGCGCTTTGGGATGAAGTGATCTGGCTGGACAGCGCGTTCGACAGTGCTCGGGCGCGGGGTGTCCGTCGCGATGCCGATGCGCTCGGCGGGACGACTGCCGCCGAGCACAGGTTCGAGGTGCGTTATCACGCGGCGAGTCGTCGCTATGTCGAGCAGGAGCGCCCGGCTGAACGCGCCACGATCGTGATCGCTCATGACGACCCGGCGTGCCCCGCGCTTCGCCGCATCGGTGGCAGCGCTTCCGCCATGGTGCACCTGTTCAGCTACGGTACGCTGCAGAAGCCAGAAGTTCAGCGCGCGAACTTCGGCCGCTTATTGCAGGGGCGGGCCGATCGCCTCGCGGGTTTTCGTAGCGAATGGGTAACGATCACGGATGCTGACGTGATCGCGGAAAGTGGAACGGCCCGGCATCCGATCGTCGTTGCCGGCAGCAGCGCTGACGCCGTGAGCGGCATGCTGTTCGAGCTCAGTACAATCGAACTGGCGGCGGCCGATGAGTACGAGGTGGACGACTACGCCCGACGGCGCGTGATTCTGGAATCGGGGCAACCGGCGTGGGTGTACATCGCGCGTGCCGCAAGCACGCGGTGATGACCTCGAGTCAGACCCGGGAAACTTGTCTCGATTGCGATCGAACCTGGGCGCGTGCGAACAATCTATCGAGGTCGCCATGTTCTCACTTTCGCACATCTAGGCGCGTCTCCGAGCGCGAGAACGTTCGGAAACGAGAACGAAGGCGTTGCGAGTCCCTGGCCCCGAGCGCAGGCTGAGAATCGAGGGCGGAACGATGAATCTGGACAAGGCGCAGCTGGGAGCGACGGGCACTGGTGCGGGCGCGCTGGCGCTCTTGCTGCTGACGGCGGCATGCGCCGGACAGTCCGGGGCCGAGGGGACGTCGGAGCCGACGCCGAATATGCCGACACCGGGCTTGCCCGGACCCGGGACGAGTTGCTCCGAACCCGATGTCGACGCGCTGACGTTCGATCCCGCATGGATCGAGGAGCTCGCAAACGGGCGCCACGAGACCATGTTTCACTGGGGCGAGTTCGGAAGTGCAGCGACTGCAATGCCTCTGGGTTTCGAAGTCCAACAACGCAGCAAGAGTAAGACGAGCAAGAAATGCGGGGGGGTCTCGGCCTACAATGTCGACGTGGTTGTCAGGATGCCGGGTCAACGCACCGCGACGTTCAAAGGCTACGTGCAGGGCTCGCCGCGCGGTGCCCTCGTTTCCGCGACCGCGAGCACGAGTGTTCGCTCCGCGCTAGCGATTCCTGGTGCAGCTCTGAGCGGCGAAGACCATCCAGGTTATCGTGTCTTCGCCCACGTCGACGACGATGGGGTGAGCGGCGAGCTCGCGTTCACGTCCGGATCCACCGGCGAATGCACTGCGGCTTCGTGGCCTGCCGAACGAAGCTGCCCACTCTTCCAGCGTGAGGAGCAGTCAGACGCGCACTTCGGAGACTTTTCGTTTGCAGACCTGCACGAGCGTCTCACCGGCCGCGAGCATACGGTGCGTTGGAATGACGGTTCGTCTGCCGCGCTCGAGTTGAGCCTGGAGTCGGAGGACAGCCCAGTCTGCGTCGGAAACTTGTTCGGCGATCTGCAGCCTGACGGAACGCGGCCGGACCGGTTGAGTCAGTTCGTCAGATTGCGCGTGCGTACGAGCGACCAGCGGCTCGACGTGGTGGTGCCTGCGATGCTCATGGTTCTCTATAGCGAGGAAGGCGTGCTGACCGCGTCGGCTGATCAGTTTCAGTTGTCAGCCAGCGCGATCGGCCACTTCGCTAAAGCCGAGGAGGGCGACTTCGACACGTTGGAGCTGACTGCCGACTTCAGCGCTGAAGCGGTCAGCGGCAGCGTGTCCCTCAGCTCGGTTGCGCTAAGCAATCCGCCGGCTTCGCTCGATACCACCGGCGTGGTGGAGTCCCTGCGAAACGGCGAATGCTGGGGCATCTCCTATCCGCACGACGGCGACGCGCCGCGCGCGACAGGAACGCTCGAGTGATGTGAGCACCCGTGCCCGGAGGAAGGCCAACTCTGGGTAGACTTTAACCGCAGGGTTTCGCGAAGCCCTCGAAAACGGATCGTCATTCGGGGGCTTCGGACTAGCGCCAGTAGTTGTTGGCAGCAGCAATCGTCTGAAACTCGATCGCCACGACCTGGCTCGCCGCCATCAAACTGTCAGGATTCGCCGCGTATTTGGACCGGCCTTCTTTCAACACGTCGAGATCCGGCTGAATGTTGTGAATCATATGGCGCGCGAGCGTTAACGCTAACGCGCGGCCTTCCTCCGGTGTCTTGGTGATCAACGTGCCACCAGGAACGAGCACCAGCTCTGAGTCGGGTACGCGGGTCATGCAACAACTCTCCTCGTTTGGATTTCGAGGACCGCGAGCGCGCGACATTGCCTTCGAACCGTTCGCTCGCTGCCCGGAAGCAGCAAGACCATGCGATGCACCATCCCGCAAGGCAAATGTGTGCGCTGCTGTCTGTTGCAAAGCGACTCGGTCGACAGATCACGCCGTGCACACCGTGCGGCCCGACGTCTAGAATTCCCGATTGAACCGTTTCACGAACAGCCCATCCGCAAACTGCACAACACAACACGAGCCGAGCTGGGGTGGCACGAAGGTTGCGCGATCCCGCGGAACGATCCCGAAGTGTGCCACTGCCTGGGCATGGCCGTGAGATCGCCTCAGAACCAACAAATCACGGCGCTGACGCTCGGTCGACCGTGCGCTTCAACGCGCTGGAGAGGCTAGGGGGGGCTAGCTCACGCGCAATCAGGGCCGCGCGCATCGCCGCGTTCGCTTCGATCTCGCCACGCAACGCTGCAGTGGCGCCGCCGCTTTCCCAGTACGAACGATGCAGGATGCGCTTGGCTTGTTGGGCACGCCGAAGCGCTCCCATCAAATCAGTTGCAGCGTGACGTTCAGCGTCTTCTCGGATGCGCCGAGCATAGTCCGCGAGCGCCCGCTGGCTCTCACCGCGTGCAGTCGCGGATAACTGCTCGGCGCGTTCATACCAACGGACTGCCGAGGACTCACGACCCTCGGCGCCCAACTTTCGTGCATGTCCGAGCCAGTCCGCAGCCCTCAACTCGCATGCATGCTCATCGAGCACATCGACAGTGAGCAGCGGCAATCGCCGACCCGCGACCACGACCTGCAGCTGGTAGTGTCCACTTCGACCGGGCGTGCGAGCTGTGATGAAGTCGGTGAAGAGTTCGTCGGCATTCCACTGCTCAGCGGGATCGACTTGCCTCCACAGGACGTGCGAAGCGTTCGCTGAGAAGCGCTCCCCGTCGATCTCCCATTCGAGCTGACGCTCGACGAACGCGGCGTCGACACCTGCTACCCGTCTCCAAAACAAGGTGAGTGAAGCGCTCTGACCTATTCGTGCGGCTGGCGCGACGTCGAGCCCTACGAGCTCGACACCCAAAGCAGCTGTGCTCGGCACGACAGGCGCAGGTGGGGTGCTCCAGTCAGGTGGTTCTCCCCCCAATACCAGCGAGCGCCGCAAGAGGTACCTTCCACGATCGAGCAGCAAATACGGCGTATTCTGCCGTACTGCCCGGCCTATGTACCCGTCAAATCGCGGATTCCCGTGAAGGCGCACCAAGTCAGGCAGCACGAGTGAAGCATAACGAACGCAGCGTTGTGGAGTTCGGCGGCCTCTACACCCAACGGTGTCGCGCGTTACGAGTCCACCCGTGTCCAATACGTCAAAGCCGCCCGCCGCATACCCCTGGCCGCCGATGTCGAAGCTCGATAGGACTGAACCGGGTGGAGCCAGCGTCGCAAAGAACGCGCCCTCTGCCAGCTTGTTCTCTGCATTCACGTATCGCGCTTGTTGTATCTCTTGTGACTGAGTGAGCTGAGGGGGGACTGTGATTGCGAGTGTAGCGCCAACAATCATCCACCGGACTGGACGTGCGAAACGGCCCGCTACGACGGCTCCGAGGCCGATTAGCTCCACCGAAAGTATGATCAACGCCGGCAGCATCGGCACGCCGAAGCGGAATCCTGGAGCCCAGTCCTCCCCGGCGCGAGCGATGAAGACGAGCTGAACCATAACGACTAACAGAAGTGCCGCGTTTCGGCGGCGGAACCTACGTCTTGATAGCGTGAGTGGTAGGGCCGCCAACAGCAACAACGGCGCCCCGATGTCAGACAACCCCTTCGCCAGGTACGAGCCCTCGCGAAGTTGCGCTTCAATACCGAGCCCGAGCACCTGCAGCGCTCCGTTCATTCCGTGAACAGCACTGGTCTTCGCATAATATGTTTGAGGCAGCGCAGAGCCGTAATACGAAGCGGACAGTACGAGCTCGGCCACATATACAAGTGGCGGTACAACGTAAAACACAATGTCACGGGCTGAAACCCGTCGGCGAATGACACGTACCCAGATATCGTGAAATACCATGGCGCAAAAGAAGAGTGCGCCCTCAGGCCGAGTCAGCAATGCCGCAGCAAACAGCGCTGCCGACCACGGTGGAGAGTCTGTGCGTTGCTCACTCAATCGTCTCACCACGGCCGCAAACATGACCGTGGTGTAGAAACCTGTTTCGAGTCCGCTGGTGAAGTGAACTGCAACAGGAGTAGAGCCAGCCAGAAGGGCCAATGCCCACAACAGGCGCTCGCGCACGGCGTCTTCGGGCTGATGTGTATACAGGCTGCGTATCAGCCAACATAGATATGCGAACGACCCGAGACCAATGATCTTTGAGAATGGATTCGGATCAAACCCGAAGAGTTCGGGCGCCGTCATCAGCAAGGTATAGAGGGTGTTTGAATACCCTTTAATGTATTCGCCAGGGCTATAGACGAGGCCTAGACCCCGCGCCAGATTGCGAGAGTAGCGATACGAAATGTACGCGTCGTCGAGCGTGTAAGCAGTGTGAAACCAGAGGTGAGCAAGTCCGAGAACTACGAGCAATGCGGCTGCGACATTCTCTATACGACGTGGGCGCGATTCTGGGATCAATCCGATCCTCCACTCGAGTTCGGGTACCGGGCGCGCCCAGCCTACACGAAGACGCCGCCAGCCGAAGTGGCAGGCAGCCCGCGCAGGAGACGTACGCCCTTGAGGACGCTTTTGCAGACGGCGAGTTCGAGCTGCGGAACATCGACGATACCATCTCGTCTGTCGCACGAGACCGAAGGCGAGATTCGCCGACGGCGGAGAGAAGATTCGAGACAAGTCCATGACGGAACAACCTGCGGAGCCCTCGTCACTCACGACCTGCAATGCCTGTGGCCGGGGGAATCCGGCGGTGGAGACCACCAGCTATCGCTTGCTGCGCGGCGGGATCGCCGACAAGTTGACTGGCATCGCCGGACATCCGTTCGCTCCGGAGGCTCCGATCTGTCGGACCTGCGTGAACGACGCTCAGCGAGCCTATGTCACCGCGCGCTTGACGGCTGAGCGTGGCGAGCTCACGGCGCTCGAAACAGAAATCGCGCGTAAGGCGGCCGATCACGCCGCAATCGCCACGCACATCGACGACTTGTTCACGCGCCAGACGTCGCGTGGGCAGCGCGTCGCCGATGCAGTCGCTCGGGTCGGCGGCTCATGGGGCTTCGTGATCACGTTCGTCAGCATCTTGGTCGCGTGGATGTTGTTCAACACGTGGGTGCTCGCTGGCCACGCGTTCGATCCGTATCCCTATATCCTTCTCAATCTGCTGCTCTCCTGCGTTGCTGCTCTGCAAGCGCCCGCCGTCTCTGGTTTGCCTTTGTCTGAAAGTCGCCGCTGCCTGGGCGGCGAGTGCCGCTTCATCTGCGCATTGGGACGCTTGGATTTCAGCGTTTCAGCTCGAAGTGCGCTTGCGGACACGTTTCTTCGCCGGCGCCGGTTTCGCTGACTCTCGAGGACGCGCCAACGCACGCTCGAACTCCTCGACCACCGCACGCATGGACTGACGCGTGAGTTGCTCGGCTGCATCGGCGTCGTGTTTTGCAATCGCTTCCGCAATCGGCTGGCGAAAGCCACTCTTCCTCGCCTCACGTGCCGACCACTGCTGCGCCACATCACCCATCGCAAGGGAGGCCTTGATCATGCTGTTGAGCGCGAGGCGGCAGACGACGTTGTCCGCACCGTCCTGCACACGATCCCAAAACCGAACCTCGAGCGCGTAGAGCGTCGCGTCGTCGCCCGCGGCACGCATTTCGCGAGAGATGCGCAACAAGTCGGTACAAACCGTTCGGTCCGCTCGGCGCGCGCAAAGCCGCGCCATCTCAGCACCAACCGCGACACGGAGCTCCAAGACGCCGAGCCAGAACCGTGCGGTCTCAGGTCCTCCACGCGCGTGCTCGGCCAACAGCCACAAGAGGTCCAGCCCGGCATGTTTGCGATAATCGAGCACGCGCGTGCTGCCGCCCTGAGCGACACGCACGAGACCGGCTTGCTCGAGGCGCCGAATCGCCTCCCTCACGACGTGCCGATTGACGCCGAGCGTCGTCGCCAAGATTCGCTCGGCGGGCAACGTCGCCTCCGCCGCATAGCGGCCCGAGATGATCTCAGCCACGAGTTGATCGAAGACCTGATCGGAGAGCGGATTATTTCGTACGGCGTGCAGGGCCATTCAAACGGTCCGTTGCTTCCAGCCACGCTAGCACCAACGACGCGAAGCCTCCGGGATTTGTGGCGCTTCGAGCAGCTCGCCCCCGCCGGCCGAGCATATGTCCAGTGGCTGGACCCTCGGCGCGCCCCAGACAAGCGGCTCGCGTCAGACCGCCAGCTATGCTACTGGTCCAACCAGTGGACCATATGCTCTTCGAACCCTCGCGACGGTACGGTTTGATCGCCTGCGGGCTCGTCCTGGCCGGCATCGCTGCCTGCAAAGGCTCGAGACAGGAGCCGACCGCACTCACCACAGCTGGAGCTGGCGGAGCCTCCAGCACGACCGCGGCAGGAAGCGCAGCGCCCTCCGGGGGTGCAGGCGCACGCGCGACGAGCGCCGCTGGCAGCGGCGGCTCGAGCGTCGTGGCGACCGCGGGTCAGACTGGCGCGGCCGGTGCGAGCTCGGATACCGACGACGCGGGGACGTCCCAGCCGCCGACGAATAACGATCCTGTCCTGAGCGGTCCGTTCACGGCAGCCGAGCTCGAATCGCAGCACTGCGCTCCTTCCCGCCCAGGATTTGCGTATCGTGCCGGGCGCGGCTCGAACGCTGCTACTGCAGCGAAGCCCGCGGAAGGCGCGCTGGCTCCGATCCCATGCGCGACGAACACGGACGTGGGCTCGACCGAGAGCACGCTCGGCATCACGAAGGACGGGAACGTGTTCTTCGCGCCAGCATTCAAGAATGAAGGCGTGGGCCTGTTGCGTTCGGCCGACTTCGGCGCGAGCTGGCAGTTCGTCGAACCCAAGCTCGAGAACGGTAGCAGTCACGGCCGAATGCAGCCTTACGTATACGTCGATCCCACGACGGATCGAATCTTCTTCGCCACGACTGCGAGCGCCGCGCCAATAGCGATGTACTCGGGCGGCTTTGACCTGAGCATCAGCAGCGATGCCGGCAAAACGTTCACGTCGAGTAACCTCGCGTCGGACACATTCGATTGGATCAAGATCTTCGCCGGCCCTCCACGCACGAGCACGACGCAGAACTATCCCAACATCGTTTACGCCTCGGCACCAAGTCCGATCTCGACGCCGATTCCAATTGTGTCTTTAGTCGGGCTCGCGCCGCAATATCAGTCGATCTATCGCTCTCTCGACGGCGGGCACTCCTGGGAACGCGCAGCGACGCCGAGTCTCCTCGCGTCGGACGTCCCGGGCTGCGCTGCTTCGAATGAATGGGTGATCTACGGCGCGGGCGCAGTCGACGAGAGTGGCACCGCTTACCTGGTCGTGCGTCGTTGCCGTAAACTCGCAGTCGCTGTCAGTAGCGACGAAGGTTCGACCTGGAACTTGCATGAGATCCCAGGTGTCACGTTGCCACCATTCGACACTTCAAACTTGCTGCAGATCGTCGCAAATCCGAACTTGCTCGTCACGGAGCAGTTGGCCGTGGATGGCGCTGGCGCTGTGTATTTGGCCTGGATCGACGCAGAGGGTGGCCTTCGGTTCGCATACTCACGCGACGCCGCGCAGACGTGGTCGACGCCTGTAACGGTCGCCGCGCCCGAGGTCACGGACGTGCGTTACGCCGGGCTAGCGACGCGTGGATCAGGTGTGCTCGCGATCGCATACTACGGCAGCACCGACGGCGTTAAGTACAACGGTTATGTCACCGAGACTTCGAACGCGTTCGACGAAGAACCTCTGTTCATGTCGGTGGTGCTCAACGACCCCGCGGATCCGCTCTTCCCGTGGGGCTTCGAAGTTGGCTACCTGGGCGTCACGAACGGCTCCGACTTGCACGAGATCATCCAGGCGAAGTACGCACCGAACGGAGATCTCTGGGTCTCGCTCGTGAAAGACATGTGTGAGAGTGCGACGACGACGCGCTGCCACTGGGACACGGCGGCGCATGCAGGTTCGCCGTATCAAGGCGTCGTCGGCCGCATGATCCACGGAGTTTCTTCGCGCTGGAGCGAAGCGCACGCGGCGGATCCCGACCGATTCAAGACGACGTGCGAACAGTCACCCGACAACGAACAGCAGTGCGACGCGATCGCGAGTGGTGAGAACATTTGTGAGGAGCTCGCAAGTTGCGTGTGCACGTCATGTGCGTGCTCCATTCTGGATTGCAAGAAGGACAGCCATTGCGACGCGGTGCGCCAGTGCGCGACAAAAAACAACTGCCGCGGAATCGATTGCATCTTGAGCTGCCAGGACGTCGCGCTCGAAGCCGGCGAGCTCATGACGACGCGGGCACTCGGGGTTGCAAACTGTTTGACTGCCCATGAGTGTCCTGCGAGCTGCCCTCCCTTCTGAGGTTGGGCGTTCGATTTGCACACCCGGCTCATGCGTGATCAAGTCCGCCTACTCGGCCATCCCGGTCGGTGCCGACGAAACGCCGTCTGTCATGAGTGCTGCTGTTGCTCGCGTCGCATCTCACAACTTTCGGGGCGTCGTGGCGGCTCGAGACTTGGCCAGTCGAAGACGAGCTGACCGCCCACAGGAAGTGTTCGCCACAACGGCGCCAGGGCATCCAGTCGCGCGACGACGCGCTCGACGGATCTTGCGTCCTCCGGTCGCAGCACGGGGGCCACGCGCAGTGCGTCTGGTTGCTGACCGGCTTTCCGCCGCCACACGACGTCGCTTAGCGCGGCGATCCGTTCCGACGTAGCCATCTCGGCTGCAGGCAGGCCACCTTGCGAGCGCAAAGCACGCTCGCGCTTATGTCGCTTGCGCTGCTGGCGCACGCGTTCTCGCGCACTGATGTCGTGCTCTGAAGTCGTGACGAACGTGCCTGCGCCTCGGGCGGCTCGTCCGTAGACGCCATTTGTAAGACGCAGCTCAGCCTCAACGACGTAGTGCACTAGGTCGTGAGGAATGTCGTGGTCGTACCCGGGTGCAGGATCGGCCGCGAGGGTCGGCCCCCCTGGGACGGTGACGACGACGGCGTAGCGGCGCACTCCGGTGCGTTTGAAGGAGACCTGCACGGGGCAATTTTGGAGCGCAGCTGCGCGAGCCGCAAGTGGGCTCAGCCGACCGGCTTTTGTCAGCTACTGATTGCGCCGGGTTCGCGGCTCGCGAACCATCTCGCCGCCGCTCGTGTGACTTCCTCGGGACTGGGAGTCGTATCGCTCGCCCATCCAACAAACCCATCAGGACGCACGAGCAACGCGCAGAGACCAAGGCATTCCTTAGCGTCGCTAGCCACGTACCTGACCTGGTCGCCCCAAAGGCCATCCAGCGCTTGGAGCGACGACCGCCCGCCGAAGTCCAACAGCAAACCGATTCCTTCTCGGAGCAAAGTGCCGAGCCTCGTTCCGTCGGCGAGCTCGAAATCCGGGCAGCTGCGACCCACCAACGGGTGTTGATCGCCGAGGTCGTAGCGCAGGGACACACCCCAAAGACGTTCCGCGAAGTAGGTCGCGCCGTCGCGCGTATCGAGCAGGTCGCGCAGGATGGCTTCGAGCGCGCGGGAATGGCGAGTGGGTCGCATCAGCACAACCTGGGCCCGCGTCCAATCGAGGATGCGCGCCCCGACCGGATGTCGCTCCGCGGTGTAGCTGTCGAGTAAGCCGTCGGGAGCGTCGCCTCGGATGGTTGCAGCAAGCTTCCACCCGAGGTTCATTGCGTCGCCAAGTCCGAGGTTCAAGCCTTGTCCGCCGAGCGGCGAATGAATGTGCGCGGCGTCGCCCGCCAGCAACACCCGTCCATTGCGGTAGCTCGTTGTTTGCTGCGCGCGGTCGGTCCATGTCGAGGCGACGTTCAACGCTGTGAGTGTCACGTCAGTGCAGGACACGCGCCGTAAGACCTCTTGCACGTGCTCGCACGTGACCGGTTGCGTGCGATGAAATGCGCCGCCGTCGAAGTCGACCATCGCGATCACGCCGGGCTGCCACTGAGTGTACATACCGGTCGGCGTGTAGTGACGACCCACGGGGAGTCTCTCCGGGTCGGCGATGTCGACTTGGACCGAATAGCCCGTGAACTCAGGCTCGGTACCGACGAACTCGAAGCCACCTCGCTTGCGGACTGTGCTGCGGCCACCGTCGCAACCCACGAGCCAACGCGCGCGAACACGTTGCTCGCCGGCACGGACGGAGATCTCATCGGTCGAAGTCTCGAAGCCTTCGACACCATGGCCGCGCTGGATCTCAACTCCGACGGACAGTGCGTGAGCGGCGAGCACGCGTTCGAGATGCTCCATCTCGCTCCCCAACTGCGTGTCGGCCGGGCCCGGTAGTCGGTACGTCCACCGCGACGAATCGATATTGCTGTAGTCGAACTGGATTCCCGCGAAGTGGCCGGCGGGCCCGCGGCGCTGTGATCCAGACGCGATTGATCCAGGTCTCGGCTGGCCAGGGGCACCAGCGTCGGCACGACGTTGCGATGCAATTTTTTCCAAGAGGCCGCGCCGGTAGAATGCTTCGATGCTTGGGCCCCAGAGTCCTCGCATTCCAAACGGGAGCCGCTTCAGCGGTGAGTGCGGATCCTCCAATTGTTCAAGCACCAGCACAGAGAGCTTCGCGAGCCGCAGCTCGCAGGCTAGGAACAAGCCGACCGGCCCGGCCCCTGCGATGATCACGTCGTAGACCAAAGTGTCCTCTTGGCTCGGGTGTTTGGAGCGCGCCCTACGCTGGCGAGAGACGATCGCCTTCTAGTTGCCACCGTCGAACGACGTACCGTCGGAAGTGTTCGCGGAAACTATGTACGAGAACCGGACGTGTGCGAAGCCGGATGGAGCGGTTGCATTCACTGCGTAAGAGTCGACGCTCTTTCTGAGGTCGAGCTTCATGACGGGGCCTTCCGGGAAGATCTCGTTTTCAGTCACTTGGAACCAGAGGGTATAGTCGCCGTCAGGAACGACACGACCTCGGAAGTCTTTAGTGTCCCACGTCGCAGAGTGCTGCGTTGGTTGATCCAAGGTTGCGCTCGTGATCACGTCAGGCGCCGTGATCGTCGCATCTGTTTTACACACGCTTTGGTACCAGGCTACAATCGAGTCCGGTCGCTCGCGTGCCCACAGTTCTAGCGTCCGCACGTAGAACCCTCGCGAGTCCTCGATCCAGACAGCACCACAGTTTCGCGGTGTGTACATCCCACCGATCTTTACGGTTTCGAACGAAATGGTCAGCTTTCCTTGTACGCCCGGTGGCCCGACGCGGTGGTCGGCACAACGATCCGTACTCGTCCAATCGTCGGTGGGTGAAGTTGTTTCTGGGAATGTCGGTGAAGGTGAATCCGGGAGTGGCGTCCCCGGCGCAGCGTCCTGTGGATCGTGTGCATCTTGGGCATCGTGTGCATCGTGCGCGCGCCAGCAACCGTCACCCTTCGACGCGGATGCTTCCGCGCAGGTGGGAGGCGCGTTTTCCATCATCGATTCAGGGCTATGCTCGTCGTAACATGCGAACAAACATCCGATCGCGCCGAGCAACCCAAGACACTTCACATGAGTTAGACGGGGACTGCGTCGCATGGGCAGGGCCTCCCTTTGGCTTCTGCTCGCGGCGATCAAACCGGCCGGTACAGAACACGTGTCTCAGGTGTAGCTCGAGTTCGAGCTCCGCTCACGAACAACCTGCAGCAACTATAAGTGAATCCGCGTACGCACCCCGCAAGTTGGGACTAATCTCGATGCAGCAGAGAGTTAGACAACGTTTGATGCTTCGACGCCGCGAGGCGGGAAGCGCCGCCGCCCGAGCTCTCCGAAGCTGGCCGCGAGCAGACACACCACGCCACCGACCGCGATCGGCGCGCGCCCACCCGAGAGGTCGGCGATTTGCCCGACGATGGGCCCACCGACGAGCGCCGTGCCGCCAATCAGCGCAGTCTGGAGCGCCAGCACGCGGCCATGCATGTCACGCCGCGTGTCGATCTGCGCGATCGTGGTGGACGCAGTCATGTAGATGACGGTCGCCGCACCCACGAAAAACGCCGCGAGCACCGCCGCGTGCACCGACGGCATGAGCGACAAGAGCAGCATGGCGCAGCCAAGCGCGAGCGCGGCGACGACGACGTGACGGAGCTCCACGAGCCGTTTATGCGCGATCACGAGCGTGCCGACCACGGCGCCAGAGCTCATCGTGGCGTAGAGCACGGCGAACGCGACCTCCGTGCCGTGGAGCGATCGGGTGACGAACAGCGGCAGCGCGACGCGCAGGTTGAAGGAGAAGAGCCCGACACAAGCGAACATCGCGAAGCTGATCCAGAGCCGCGGAACCGACGCGACGTAGGCGAGCCCTTCACGCACCTCACGACCGGTGCGCGCTCGGGGCGGCTGCTGGAAGAGCTCGCCCTTACGCATCAGAGTCAGACACGCGATCACCGCGAGGTACGTGATCGCATCGAGGGCGAAGCACCAACCGAAGCCGACGGTCGTGACGAGCGCGCCCGCCAGCGCCGGACCCGAAACCTGCGACAAGGCAACGATGGTGCTGTAGAGCACGACCGCGTTGGGCAGGTCGTCGTTCGACACCATCTCCGGGACGAAGGAGCGCCGGAGCGGGTTGTCGAAGGCCAAGAGCACGCCGCCCGCGAGGGCAAGCGCATACAGCACCACGAGCGGCGGATGGGGCAGGAAGGCGAGCACGGCGAGCACGGCGGACTGAGCCATTTCGAGGAGCTGCGTCAAGACCAGCGCTCGACGCTTGTCGGTCCGGTCAGCCACTGCGCCGGCCCACGCCGAGAGCACGACCAGCGGCCCGAACTGGCATGCGGCGAGCGCGCCGACGGCGAGGCCGCTGTGTCCGAGCTTGAGCACGAACAGGATCAACGCGACGTTCGTCAGCTGGTTGCCCGTATTCGAGATCAGCTGGCCGATGAAGAAGAGCCGGAAGTTGTAGGTCGCGAGCGACTGGAACGTCTTGCCAAGCGCGGACGCCGCGCGACTGCGGGCGGCGGAGGAGGCGGACGGAAGCGGAGGCGATGTGGACATGCGCGGCGGTGGGACTAGGACTCGGGACGGCCGGCGTCGGCGAGGCGCTCGAGCAGCTCGATCGACTTCTCGAGCGCGGCACGCTCACGCGGCGAGACGACGCTCTCGATGGCTCGCGCGAGCCAGGCGTCACGCGACGCGATCGCCGACTCGAACAGGCGGTTGCCAGCCGGCGTGACGCTGATGATGCTCTTGCGACCGTCGCTCGGGTCCGCCTCCGAGCGGACGAGCTTCGCGCGCTTCAACGGCGCGAGTGTCTGTGTGATCGCCTGGTGCGTGACGTGTTCGGCGGCGGCGAGGGCGGATGCCGTGGTCGGCCCCTCGTTGCGGAGCCGTTTGATCACGGCGACGTGTGCGATCGGCAGCTCGACGCCGCCGGCCCAGGCCGCCTCGCGAAAGCGCGCGCGCAAGCGCTTGATCGCGACCGCAAGCCGTACCGCCAACGGGTCGGCGGCGGGGATTCGAGCTCGACTAGCGCCCATGTCACCACCATGATTTATACAAGCTACTTGCGCAAGTGGCTTGTGTACTTCAAACTCGACCCATGCTCGACCAAGCCGATCGCTCCGCATTGCTCGTGATGGACGTCCAGCCTGGAATCATCGAGCGCACACCGGACCCCGCCGCTTACCTCGCGCGCGTCAGCGAAGCGGTACACGCGGCGCGCGACCGCGCCGTTCTGGTGATCCACGTAATCGTCGGTTTCCGCCCCGGCATGCCCGAGGTGAGCGTGCGCAACCAGGCCTTCAGTGCCGCCAAGCAGCAGCGCCCGGCCTTCCTCTCCGATCCGCGGCCGGCGATCACTCCGGAAGGCAGCGACGTGGTCGTGACTAAGCGCCGCGTGAGCGCGTTCACGGGGAGCGATCTCGAGGTCGTCTTGCGCGCTGGAGACATCGACCACGTCGTGCTCTGCGGCATCGCGACGAGCGGCGTCGTCCTCTCCACCCTGCGTGAGGCCGCCGACAAAGACTACCGTTGTACGGTGCTCGCCGACCTCTGCGCGGACATGGACGCCGAAGTGCACGCCGTGCTCATGGGCAAGGTGTTTCCGCGGCAAGCGAGCGTCATTACCGCGGCGGATTGGGCGGCAGCGAGCGTGGATCCGGCGGGCCGCTAAGCACTTCGCACAACGGGGCTTCTATTCGCGATCTGAAGCGGAACGCAGCGCGCTCGCTGGCGAAGCGGAGACCGCGGTCGTCGTGTTACGCTCGTCTCATTGGACATCCGCATTAGTACTTGGAACTGCTTCGGCATGGGGCAGGGTGTTGCCGCGCTGGCCGCTCGTCGCGCACATTGCGCGGAGCGATTCCAGCATGATCACGTGGTCTCCACGTGCGCCGCAGCCGACATCCTGTGCCTGCAGGAGCTCTTGTCTCGCGACGCGCAACAATTCTTTGATCGTCTGCCGCTAGGGCGTTTGACGTCGCATTTTCGCGACCACAATCGCATTGCCTTCGGTCCCCCAATCACGGTGCGCGGGTCTGGGCTCGGCATCGGCGCGCGATCTCCGCTGACAAAAACTCTCGTGCGCCCCTTTACCGGCGCAACAGCGGGTTGGGATCGCCTGGCACGGAAGGGCGCGCTTTACACGCAGCTCGCGTTTCGGCCCGACCTCGTGATCGACCTGATCACCGTACACCTGCAGGCGGGCCCGAGCGCGCGCGCCGCCACGATTCGCGCAGCGCAGCTCGCCGATCTGAAAGCGTTCGTGGATGCCGTCGGTGCGCCCGGCCGGCCTTTCATCATCTGCGGAGACTTCAACATCGACGGCCTCGCCTACGCCCGCGCGAATTCCGAATACCGCAGTCTCAGGCATGCATTGGACCACTTCGAGGATCTCGGAGCAGCGGCCGACCTCGCGACATTCGATCCACATCCGCGCGGCAATGCGCTCGCGCATGAGTTCGAGCCGGACGGACTCGCTCGACGCATCGACTACATCTTTCTTCGGCCTGCGCGTGGGCCGAAGGAGGAGCTGCGCTGCAAGCGCGTCGAGATCTTTTTCGACAAGCCGCTCACACTGCGGCGAAGCGATGGAACGGCCGCCTGGGCATCTGATCACTACGGGCTGAGCGCCACCTTCGAGTGCAACGAGGAGAACGTCGTCGCCTGATTGTTCGGCAGCGTCCTCCAGCGCTCATGCGAGCGCATTGAGTCCGGATCAGGAGATGTGCGCCGTCACGAGCGCTAAGTGCTTCTGATCCGAAGCTGCATCGTCGCGTCCGGTCTACCGAGACCCGTACACGATAACCGCGGTTCCAAGCACGCACAGGCCGGTGCCGAGCAGGTCGGTGGTCGTTGGGACTTGCCGCTCGATCAGCCAGAGCCAAAGAACGGACGCTGCAACGTACACGCCGCCGTAGGCTGCATACGTGCGGCCGGCTCCTTCGGGATGCAGCGTCAGTAACCAGGCGAACAGTGCGAGCGAGGCTGCGGCCGGGACGAGCAGCCACCACGAGGCGCCTTTTCGCAACCAGAGGTAAGGCAAGAAGCAGCCCGCGATCTCGGCGAGGGCGGTCAGAGCGTAGAGCAGTGCGCGAGTCAGCATGGCGTGCTCTTCGCACGAGACGGCCGCGCACCAAGCTTCTGGGTGCGACGACCGGCTGCCGGTTCGAGCAGCGGGCAGGCGCCAGCGTCACAGCGGCGCAATGTTCCGATGAGGCTTCGTCGCACTTTTCGTAGCTCGGCGATCCGAGCTTCGACGCGTGCGAGCACACTCTCGAAGTGACGGCGCTCGTTGCCGCAGGTCGCGTGACCGGAGTCCACCGCGCGCAAGAGCTCGACGATCTCTCTCAGTCGGAACCCGAGGGTTTGAAGCTCTTTCGCCAAGCGAATGCGCTCGACGCTCGCGTCCGAGAACTCGCGGTAGCCCGAGCGGCGTCGCGGCACTCGAGGCAAGATCCCGCGCTTCTCGTAGTAGCGAACGGTGTCGATGCCGACGCTGGCGAGCTTCGCGACCTCGCCGATTTTGAGCGGTTTCAACATATCCGAGGCCTAGCTTGACTCTGGACTTAGGTCCAGAGTCATCCTGAGGCTGGAGACATGCCATGACTCAGGACCAGCCGATCATCTGCATTCCGAGTGCCCTGACGCATAAACAGCGAGCGCGTGCGAGAGAGCTGCGCGCCCGTTTGGCAGGCGCCACGTCCAATGTCCGCGAAGAGAGCGACGGCTACGCGTACGCGTATGCGGCCGACCCCGAGTTGCTTCGCATGTTGGGCGAGTGGATCGGCCTCGAGCGTCTGTGCTGCCCGTTTTTGACGTTCGAGGTTCGCTGGCCGAGTGGCGACGACGCCCCGACGCTTCGGCTGTCAGGGCCCGAAGGCGTCAAAGACTTTCTGCGTGCCGAGATGCCCGAGCTCGCTTCGCAGATTTAGAGGTACTCCATTCGCTTCAGCGCTCGACGGCGGCAACGCGGCGCGCAGGATAGAGCAACTCACGGCACGCCGATCGTCGAGGCGCTCGAGCCGCAATCGCCCGCGGTTGCGGCTGGACTATGAGCGGCTTCACGCCTGACGCCAACGGCGGCGGCCCGCTGACGGCGGCACGTGCCCGCCGTGCCCGCCCGCGGTGCCGGCATGGGTGTGTCTCGCCCCACACTCAAGCCGAACTGAACCGTTCCCACGCCGACCGTCGGCCCGATCCAGGGTGCGCGAGGGGCGGCATGTTTCCTGCGCTGCAGCGTGGGAGCAGCAGTCGCGAGGGGTCGCGGGCTGAAGGAGAATCCATCTTGTTTTCGCAAGCTAGGCGGCGGTCCGGGCTCATTGGCGTTAGTTCGACATCGCTCGCAGCGCTGGGTTGGGCGTTTGGGCTGTGCGGCTGCGAGCAGCCGCGCCCGGTCGAACCAGTGCGCTCGATCGCCGGGCTGATCACGAGTGATTGGCCGAGTCCGATCGTACAGCTGGATGCACCGCTGGTTCCGAGCGACCCGTTGCTCTCCGGAAGGTTCGGGACACGTATTGCCATCAGCGACAACCGGCTCGTCGCGACGGCTCCGAGCACGTACTTCGACAGCGTCTATTCGGTCGGCGGCGCGTACGTGTTCGAGCGCGACGCCGTCAGCGGCGCGTGGACCGAGCTCACGAAGCTGGTGCCCGACGGCGCATCCAACCAAGAGACGTTCAGCGCGGCGATCGACGGCGACACCGTCGTGCTCGGTACACCCTATCGCACCATCGGCGGCGGGTGGCAGGAGGGCGCGCTCTACATCTTCGAGCGGGATCAGGGCGGTGCCGGCCAGTGGGGCGAGGTCAAGCGCATCAGCGGGGTGGCGCTGGGCGAGTTCTCGCAGTTCGGAGCGAGCCTGGTGCTGCGCGACGACCTGCTGATCGTCGGAGCGTTGGATCCAGACGACGTGGGCTACGTCCAGATGTTCGAGCGGAACCGCGGCGGTCCCGGTGCGTGGGGCCTGGTGACGAATGTCGGATATCAAGACGGCGGCCTCGGCCCCGAGCTCTTCGGCGTCTCGATCGAACTCGACGGCGACTTGCTGCTCGTCGGTGCGACCAAGGCCGACGTGAGCGACTACGCGAGCAACGACGGCGCTGCCTACCTGTTCCAGCGCGACCCGATCAACCGCGACGCGTGGAGCTTCGTGAAGCGCTTCACCCTGCCCGAAGCCGTGCGCTGCACCGGCGGGCTCACAATCTCGGAGATGTGGACGCAGTCGGTGGAAGCGCAGCAAGCTTGGCAGGACTGCGCTGCCGCCGACCTGTCGACGCATGACGCGGCCTTCGGCGGCAACTTCAGCGTCAGCGGCGACACGGTCGTGATCGGCCATGGCGGTTTGGTCTACGTGTTTCGGCGCGATCCGCTGGACTCGAGCCTGTGGCCGCAGGTCGCGTTGCTCGAGAACGACGATAGCGTCGGCTATGGCCGACTGCTCCTGAAGGGCGATCGCTTGTATGCAGGCTCATCGGGAGCCGAGGTCGATTCGATGCCGGCACGCGGCGCGGTTCACGTGCTCGATCGCGACCCGAATACCGGCGAGTTCAACCGAATCGAGACCCTGATCGCCAGTGACGGTCTCGGCGGCGACTACTTCGGCAATTCGATCGCCGTGGACGACACCAACCTCGCCATCGCGGCCTACGCGCGCGGCGGCTATCGCGGCGCGGTGTACGTCCGCCAGATCGATGCCGCGCCGCAGCTGCCCGATCCGCCTGGCTGTCAGCCGCGCCGGCCGCCCACCGATACGCTCGAACCCCGCGGCAGCGTCGCAGACCCTTCCGGATTGGTGCTTGCGGCACCGCGAGCGGCGTTGGCGGCTCGGATGCCGGTCTGGATCGAAGTGGTGCCGGCTCCGGCCGAGCCGCTACCGCTCGCCGCAGCCGTCAGCGGCGACTACTTCGAAGTCGGCGCCGAATGCGCGGCGCTCGCGCCTTCCGGAAACGCCTTCAACGTCACCTTGCCGGTGCCGCCGACTGCTGATCCGGCGCGCCTGTCGGCGGCGGTGCTGGTGCCCGCATCGGCGCTGCAAGACAGCACGAGCACGGGCCGCGTCTGGTTGCCGCTGCCCGGGCGTTACGACGGTACGCGCTCGGTGTATTCGGTCCGCGTGGCAGGTCTGAGTCCAGAAGGCGTGACCTTTGTGCTGTACGAAGACCCCAATCTCATTTCGTCGCCTCCTCAACCTGCGCGCACCGGGGCGCCGTTCTGGGTGTCGTGTTTCGGGCTGAGCGCGCAGGACTGCGTTCCTCAACTGCAGGACGACGTTCGGGACGCGCTGGTGGAGGCCTTGCAGATCTTCGAGCTGCAACGTTTTCCAGCCCCACACTTGGTGAAGGTGCCGGTGCCCGCGTCTTCCGGCGCGATCGAAGCTTATCCAGCGTATTTGACCGCCGGCACCGACCCGGCTTGCACCTCGGCGGAGGGTGTGCGGTCAGCCGCGTTCTTCGACCAACTCACCGGCAGCATTCACATGTGCGTGTACCCGGCCGATCCGGCCCTCGCGCCTGACGCGCTGCGACGATTGATGCGACACGAACTGTTTCACGCGATTCAGTTCGCATTTCCGCTGATCCTCGACGACCCCGGCGCCGCTCGCTGGGTGATCGAAGGTACGGCCGACGCGGCAGCCGGCTGGGACGGAAGCGTCATGCGCCGCCGTCCAAATCGCGACTTCCGCAAAGTCGACTCGTCGCTCGCCGACGACGGGCTCACGACGGACACGACCTGGCTCCCTTACAACGCGCAAGACTTCTGGGTTCACCTGTTCCGATCGACTGGAGCAGATGGCACCAGACGCAACATCCCGCTCGGCGAGCTCAACTCCTTCTTCGAGCTCGGCGCCACCACTCAATCAGTCGCCGATCGACTCGCAGGTTCGGCTGGTCCATCGTTCCGCTCGCTCGCGGACGAATATTGGGCGTGGGCGAAGAACCAGGCTTTCGAGCACACCGACGTGGACTTCGACGGAGTGCTCACGAATCCGTGTGCGCTCGGGTCCGAGGCCGGCATCGTGAACTACCACGTGTATTCGGCGGGTGCGGAGGCTAACGAGGATGAGCTCTTCGTCGGTCTGAACGCCGGGCTGCTAACCAAGACGACCGTGGTTCAGTTCCCGAGCGGCTTGATCAACGCGATCATCGAGGTCGAAGCCCCACCGGGCATCCAATACAAGATCTATCTAGAGAACGACCCGTCGGTGGCCGACTGTCGCGGCGGGGTCAGCGACGGTGATCGAATGTTCGCCGAGCTGCTCCCCAACGCGAGCGTGGTGGTGTTGATTGCCAACACCGCTCACAGCGACGCAGTCCCGCCGCCGGTCAAGTTGACGATCCGCACTCCGTGATCGCTCACTCGCTTGCACCACTGGTCAGGTGCAACAACGTCATCGGAAACCAAGTCACCATGTTCTTGGCAAGGTGCCACGGCCAATGCCCGACTCTACTCTAGCCCAAGTCCTCAGCCACAACGCGCGCGATGCCTCTGGCACTCGTCCTGTGGGCGACGCGCGCAACGCGCGACGCCCCAGCTACTCACCAGCATTGCGGTCGGCTGAATCGTGGTAGTCCGGTTGCTCGTCATACGAGCAATCCATAGCGTCCGCGATCCTTCGGACCATGTTTCCCAGGTCGTCTTCACGCACGACCCTGTGTGTGAAGAGCTCGCCGTTGCTCAGGCCACCATCCGGTGTTTGATGAAATACGTTCTGCTCTAAGAGGCTGAGGTACCCACGATTGTCAGAGGACGTTGTGAACAACGCGCCCAACCTCTCAGCGATCATCTTCAACGGGACGCGCGGCACAGCGAATATGCCATTCGGCAGCAAGCCGCCGGATATACGTACGACGAGCAGTTCTTCCGCGGCGAACCACGGCTCCTCGAGCTGAAGAGTCACATACGTCACGGCGCCCTCGTCGTCCGGCCGTGCATTTTCCATCGACGCAACGACATAGATGCCGCCGCTGGTGACGTTCGGTGCGTGCACCAATGTGCAGAGCGAAGACAGTGAACGAGTCGCGGAGGGTGGCGGCGTTCCAACCGTGTCTCCAGGCGCGCGCGCATGCGCAGGCTCGGATGCTTGCCCGTCGTGAAACGAGCTGCTCATCTCGGATTCCTCGGACGCACGAGATTTGGCGAACTGACTCGTTTCCTCGGAGCAAGCGGCTCCGAGGACCAGGGCTCCGGATAACAGCAAGGTCAACGGTCTCTTGTACACACCGACGCCTCGCTTGCGTGAAACCACAGGCATACGCCAATGCACAGATTGCGCCGTTATTTCGATTGAATTGATTATCTATTTCTCGACGTGCGATGTGTCATGTTGTGCCGACTAATCGTCGCCGTGCCAGGTGCCATGCCGCTTCGGTCCATGCGCGCCACGATCCATCCGAGACACGCGCCGGGTCGTGCGAGCGGCGAGACGGTGGACGACGCCGAGTTCGATGGTCGCGCCGACGGCTGCGAATCCAATCGCGCCGGAGTCGTTTGCGACAAGCGAACGCGCGAACTGCGCGAAATTGAGCTTGCGGCTGACGGCGGCGGCGGGCAGAGCAGGGGAAGCTGGCGCCGCTTCTAGTCGCCGTTCTCGCTCGTCTACTCCGATTCTTTCCTCGCCCGCCTCAGCTTTTGCGACACATCGCGGGCCGCCCTCTTGGCTCCCTCGTCACCTTGTTTCGCTGCACGGTTGTACCAGAGCCAAGCTTTCTTGAGGTTCGAGCGCACTCCGTCGCCTAACTCGTAGCTGAGCGCGACGGCGTACTGCGCATCACTACGGCCGCCAACGGCGGCGACGACGAACCATCGCACGGCCTCGGCGCGATCCTCGCGATGGCCGATCCCATAGTACAGGCATCTAGCGACCGCCGCGGCCGAGTCCACATCACCATGTTTGGCTGCCTCGCGGTACAGGTTGAACGCCTTCTTGGCGTTTTTTGATCGTCCTTTGCCCGTTTCGTAGCAGACAGCAAGATCGAACATCGCGTCGGCCTCACCGAGCCTTGCAGCCTTCGCCATAAAATCCGCTGCTCGCTTGTAGTTCTTGCGAACAGCGATGCCGTGGAGGTGCCAGTTACCTAGAGCGTAGTTGGCTTCTCCATGCCCAGCGGTAGCCGCGCGCTGCAGCAGACTGAGAGCTTCTCGAAGTTGGCGCTTCGTTCTCTTTGGGTTCGCAGCCAACCTGGCAGCCGCTATGACGGCTTCACTGGCATCGAACGCCGCCGACTTTGATCGTGTGCTCATGTTGTGGATCGTCGCCTGCACCAACGACGAAGCATCAGTCTAGCGAACATCGGTACTGGCGCACAGGCGCTCGGAAACATCTAACATGACGTCGAGACGCGGAACTTCATTGCTCGGCCGTGCAAGACCTAACGCCCGTCGCTTTGAGCTTCGCGTCGAGGGTCTCGCACATTGTCGAGTGTGTCAGCGATGTGGCAGTCTTGGTAGCCTAGCGGAATGGAGCGGTATCATGGCGACTGAGGGCTGTGATGCAGGTCGATCTGTTTGGCGATGATGAATGAATCCGAACCGATCGAGCCGCACCACGCGAAGAAGGGGTCAGAGTAACCCACCGAAGGTACAAAGCAGCAGTTCGAGTTCGCGGGGGACTGGCTAGTGCACGGAGACCATACTGTTAGGTCATAGTTGTATGCCGTATTGGCCGGGCTGACCACTGTTGTCTTGCAGCCCGCGGGCGTCGATGCTTGTGAAGCGCAGTTGAAGACGACCGCGTCCTCGATGTTCTTGTAGTAGATCGGGACTCCAGCGAAAAAACCTTGCCCGGACACGCTGCCGCCGCCGCCGTTGGTCCAAGCGGGGCCAAGGTATTCGGACCTTGGAAAGGGAGGGGGATTTTCGAAGTGGAAGGCGTTCGGATTCGGAGCGCCGATCTGCGCGAAATACGAACTGCTAGTTGCGGTACTCGCGCAATACAGGGTGCCTCCATTCGCAAAACAGTCTGATGGGTAGAGTGACTTCGGATAGTCTGTTGTCGTCTCCCAGGGGCCAATACCGTTGGCCGAAAAACTCGCGAAGAAGACTGGACTCGAGAGATAGTAAAGGTATGAGTCTCCGATCGCATAAGTTGCGGAAACCGCGGTGGGAAGTTCGGTCGTAGCCTTCCATGTGCCGATCCCGCTCGAAGTAAGAGGCGCGTAGTAGGAAGGGCTGTAACAGTCGCTCCCCGGCGATGTGGGAGGGCAATTTCCTGCGCCGAAGCAGAAGGCGTATCCACCGCTGGAAACGCAGCCTGCTGTCATGCTCGGCGGTGCGGTAGTCGGAACCCACGCTCCGACACCGCTCGATGAAATCTTCGCGTAGTAGGCATCGCGTACATACGGGGGGTCGGGCGTAACGGAGACGCAATACATGTATCCAGAATCAGTCATACACTGCGCGCCGGCGACATGCGGGAAGGGGGTGGATGCGGTCCAGGCGCCGATGCCTAGCGACGAGAGAGGTGCAAAATAGACGTCCGCCGTCCAACTGGACGCGCTGCCTTGCATTCCGCCGGTTCGACCGTCCACGCAATAGATGTAGTTGGAGCTGATCACGCAGCTCGCATCCTCCACCTGCACAGGATAGTCGGCGGTGGGAACCCAAGGCCCCATTCCGGCGGGTGACAGCTGGCTGTAGTAGGTCGACGTGCTCGCCCCACCGAGACAATAGACGTAGCCCTCGCTAGCGATACACGTCTGCTGGGGGCAATAGACATTGGGTAAGGTGCCGACGCAGTTGTTCGCCGCGAGGGGATAGTCCGCCGTCAATGTCCACGGACCAAGCCCACCGCCAGAGCCGACAGAATCGGAAGGTTCGCGCTCGACACCACCGTCCGCGCCGACAGCTCCTCCCGCGTCCACGGCAGCATCCAATGCTCCAGAGTGTTCCGCGCCTCTAGCGTCCTCCGCTCCTCCAGCGTCCTCCGCTCCTCCGTTGCTCACAGTTTCGGAGCGTCGGCGGCTCTGTGCATCCTGTTGCGGTGCTTCGCAGGCTCCCGTTGCGCAATCTGAGTCCTTCGCGAGGTTGCGCTTGGCGCAGGCCGCTGCGAGAAGGGCGAGGAGAGCGATCGTCATCCGAACTGGCACCCCGTGTGTCGATCTGTGCCATGTCGGGCTCATGCAGCTCGCAGCTGCAACCCTCGTGCCGTATCAGCTTGCGACTTATGCTGTCTTGGGCTGCACGTGAGCCCGCACTAATGATGTATATCTTGCGGCGAGAACCACATGAACGAGCTGATCCGGAGCTGGCGAGACTCTGTCGTATTGGGCGCGTCGTATTCTTCGTAGCGCTGACACAGCACTATGACGGCAGGCTCTGCGCATGAACGACGAACGCCGCTGTGCGCTGCATCCCATCGTTCACGCGCGAGCCGAACCAAATCTCCTGGGAGACATCGGGACGCGCCCTGATCACCGGATATTGTAAGACGCTCTGGCTATGTTTGCGTCACCCTCACCGCACGTTCGGAGAGCAAACCACTTCGAACACGCAACGCGCTGCTGCATTCGGCCTCGTGACTGTCGTCATCGCGACGCTGCTCTACGATATCGGGCGCCCACATCCCGAATTTGTATTGCAGCAAACAGCGGCCGGAATGGTTCGCGTTCCGGCGCGGCCGTACTGGCTCATGTTTCTGGTCAGCTTGGTCATGCATGCCGTCGCTGCAGTCGGCCACGCGTGCCTCTGGACACTCGCAACTCATGTCGTCGCGCGTCGCGGCACGCCGCTGTCGCTCAGCTTGCGTTTGGCGTGTTATTGCCTCGCACCTCTACCGCTCGTCGTTGTCTTCATGCACCTGCCGTACGTCGGCGTGCTCGCGAACCTGGTCGCCTTCGCCTACTCGCTATTTGCGGTGCGGCTTGTCGATCACACTTCGGCGCAAGTCCCTGGCTGCTCGCACCGACATCGGTCGTTGCGAGTTGCTTCGGAGCAGCTGGATTCTTGTTCACGTTCATGAGGAGTGATTTGCGGCGCCGGAGGACCGTGTCAGACTTCGCAAAATCGCTGGAGCCATGCGCGACTCAGAGCGGGGGTTCACGTGCTGCGAAGGCTGGGAATGATGGTTGGTTCCGCAATCGCTACGTTCGGCTTGGCCACGAGCATGAGTGTCAGCGGTTGCGGTTCTCAAGTCACGGACGGCGGTGCAGCTGTCGGCGTCGATGGGCTGCCAGTGGTTCCGGATCGCACGCCGCACGAAGACGGCTGGCGCTGGGAGAGCTCGCTCGGGATCGAGCTCGCGGTGCCGGACGAGTGGAGCGTCAACGACACAGACTGCAACCAGACTTCCGCGCCGACCATCGTTCGCGCGCAAGGAGCGGTCGATGCTTGCCTTACACTAGAAGCGCCGACCAAGCAGATCGTCGAGATTTCGCCTCCCGACCCCTGGGGCGACGAGCAAGATCCCCCTCCGTCGGCTGAGTTCCCCAGGCAACAACTCGTGATCGATGGCGAGCCGGTGGAGCGCATCGAAGGCGAGTTGGCGGACGGCCGCGCCGCTGGGTGGCTGACCTTCACCGAGACCAAGAACTTCATTCAGGCGCGCGTGGGCGACCGAGATTTTTTGCACCGCATCTTCGACAGCGTTCGCGTGGTAACCGTCGATACGCACGGCTGCGCAACCGCGCGCAAGTCGATGAAGCTCAAGGCGCCGCGCGCAAAGACGCTGCTGCCAGCCGAGGCGACCGAGGTGTCCATCTGCTACTTCGACCAAGATCAGGAGCTCCGCACCTCTGCACTGTTCGAAGGATCCGAGGCGACGAAGCTCATCGAGTTGCTGAACCGCGCCGAACCTGGTCGCAATCCCGACGTTCCGAAGGACCTCTGTCTCGAGGAGAAGCCGCCACTCGCCGATACATTGTTGATCGCTCGAGGCGCGAGCGACGGTGCGCTGGTCGAACTCTCGTTTTCAGGTTGCACGCGCCGCGGCCTCACGAACGGCCGCACGACATCGAGGCTGACCAGCCCGATGATCGAAGCGATCATGCAGCCGCTCGCGGTCGGCTTCGGCTACAGCCCTCAAGGCGTCGAGTAGCGTCGCGCGCGCTGAGTGAGTTGAACTGCATAACGCGTAGCGGCTCGGCGTCGAACGCACCGGCAGACTTACGAGCATAGCGAGTACGACGAGTCGAGAGCGCGTGTGCGAGCTTGCTGTCAGCAGCGAGGAGAGCACGCTTCATTGCCCTGGGAAGAATCTCGATGGGCGGTCACGGCGCACTCGAGATGGCGTTCGCGCGACCGTGCTTACGTAAGTCGTTGCGAGGGTGACATGGTCGACCAAAGATCCGGTTTAGTCGTAATTGAAATGTCGATGTCGCTGGATGGATACGTCGCTGGGCCTGAAGACAATAGCGCTCATCGACTGGGAAAACGCGGCGGCGAGCGCGTCTTCGACTGGTACACGACAGGCACGGAGAACTATCCGAAAGGATCGTTCTTCAAGGCAGAAGGTCCAAATCGCAGAGTCGTCGATGAGATGTTTGCGCGCTTCGGCGCGTTCGTGTCTGGGCGACGTACCTACAATCTTGCTGGGGGTTGGAATGGCAGACATCCCTGCAACGGCGTGCCAGTTTTCATCCTCACACACGTTCCCGATCCGGACCCGCCAAAGGGCGAGTCTGCGATGGTCTTCGTAACTGACGGCATCGAAAGCGCAGTCAAACAGGCACTTGCAGCTGCAGGCGGCAAGGACGTCTGCTTGCTCGGCGCGAGTCCCGGGCAGCAGGCGCTAGAGGCGGGGCTAGTCGATGAGCTGTTCATTCACGTCGCGCCGCTATTGCTCGGAGCGGGCGTCCGCTTGTTCGACAAGCTCGGCGAGCGCGCGATCGAGCTCGAAGCGTTGGAGACGCTTGGAGCGCCGAAGGCCTCGCACTTGCGATATCGCGTGCTCCGAGGTTCGAGCTCAAGTAGTCAAAACGACTAAGCGCGAGGAGCTTTCCGGGAACCGGCGGGAGAAAACAGTCTGCCATGGGATCGATGTGTGTGCAGCACGTATCGAGCTGCTCACGGTTCATCGCTGCGCAGGCGAAAAACTTCCGGTGAAAGTGCGACGTGGATTTCGTCCCTCGGCACCGCGCTCGCTACTCTTCCACCTCGACCATGTACTTCGCGGACATGCGTCCGCCGTGCACCTTGATCTTCGCGAGCTCGGCGTTGATCTGGTGGCGTTCCTCGCCGTTGCGGAGGAACGGAGCTTCACGCGTGCGGCAGCAAAGCTGAGCGTCTCGTAGTCCGCGCTCAGCTACACGGTTCGGCGCCTCGAAACGCGCCTCGGGCTTCGGCTTCTAATCGCGCGACGCGAAGCGTGGCCCCCACGGAAGGAGGCGAACGCCTTCTGCGCACGCTGCGTCCCGCGTTCTACCTGATCGACACTGAGCTCGACGCAGTGTGGGCGAGCGTCGTGACAAGCCCGCGGGCACGATCCGAATCACAGCGAACGATCACGCCGCAGACATGATTCTGTGGCCGGTGATTTCTCGGCTCCTACCGAACTACCCGGACATCAAGGCGGAGATCGACATCGACCACGGTTTGACGGACATAGTTGCCGACCGCTACGACGGCGGCGTCCGGTTCGGAGATCAGGTCGCGAAGGACATGATTGCCGTGCGCATCGGTCAGGACTTGCGCATGGCCGCCGTCGGCGCGCGTTCCTACTTCGCGTCGCGCACCAAGCCGAAGACGCCGCAAGACCTCGTCAACCACAGTTGCATCCACTTCCGCCAACCAAGCGCGGGTGGTCTCTACGCCTGAGAGTTCGAGAAGCGCGGGCGGGAACTGAGAGTCCGGGTTGACGGCCAGCTCATCTTCAACCGCATGCCTGAGATGTTGACGGCAGCGCGGGCTGGCTTTGGGCTCGCGTACTTGATGGATGACTTGGTGCAGGCAGACGTGGCGAAAGGTCGACTGACGCGCGTGCTCGCCGATTGGTGTCCGCCGTTCTCGGGCTACCACCTATACATCCAAGTGGGCGGCAGCCTTCGCCGGCGTTCGCCTTACTCGTCAACGCGCTGCGCTTCAAGAGTGAACCGAGGACTCGAGCTGCCCGCTCGGAGACTCGCCAAAGGTGAAAGCGTTGTGGTCGCTCCGGACGGCCAGCGATCGTGTGCGCAGCGAACCTGCACGAGTACAGCAGCGCTCACGGGTGGCGACGCCTGAACACCTTAGCTCGAACCGAACGGCATGTTTTAATCAGCTGACAGATGACTAAAACACCGAGGGTCAGCTCCGCACTTGCCTGCCTGATTCTGATCGCGTGCTCGGCCGAAAACAAAGGCCAGCCCGAGAAAATGGCTTCAGGTGGCGGCCTCGACAACGGAGACGCGTCTGTGAATGTGACGGCTCCAAGCGAGGGCGACGCCTTTCTCGAAGACTACGCAGCCGCAGTCTGCGCGATGTACGAGCCGTGCTGCAAAACAGAAGGCCTCGGTTACGACGCCAACGGTTGCACGACCTGGTTCCGCAAAGTGACCGCTGCGTACTTCAAGGGCGACTATACGACTGACGCAGCGAGCAGCTGTCTGTCGAAGCTCGCAGAAGTGCGCGCAGCGGACGCGCAACGCTGCGCGAACGTGCTCGACTTCAACCTCGCGACCCTTCGCAGTGACTGTCAGAAAGCATTCGGTGCAGCGGCTCGAGACGGTGCAGCGCCCGGTGGAAAGTGCCTGCTGTCTGGAGACTGCGCTCGACCGGCAGGCGGTTCTGTGATCTGTTACAGCGGAACCTGTCTACCCGAACGCCGCGGCAACGCCGGCGATGGGCCGTGCTACATCGGTAGCACGCTCCCGGACGAGATCGTGACGTGCGAAGCAGAGGACGGTCTCTACTGCCACCGCGCCAACAACGTGTGTACTCCCAAAGTCGAAGATGGCGAGCCATGCCCAAGTCCAATGGCATGCAAAGAGACTGCACGCTGCAACGGCGGGCGCTGCGAAACAATGCCCGGGCCTGGTGAAGCTTGCATGAACGGCATCCAAGGAGCGGGCGGCTTCTGCCGACCTGACAGCGCGTGTGATCGCGTCACACTGATTTGTGGGGCGTCACTGCCAGAGGGTGCGACGTGCAGGGATCCCGGGGAATGCACCAGTGGCTCATGCGTGAGCACCAAATGTGCAAAGCCGATGTTCACAAACGCGCTCAACTGCACGGGTCGCAACGACTAAGCGGAGTGCGTCAAGATCCGTCGCGCTTGCAGCGCAGCTCGACCATCGTGCCGTCGGGTGCATTCGGGCGCTTGCCTGCAGGGAGACACTCGCACGTGATGCGGTCGGGTGGGTTGCCGCAACCAAAGCACTCCAACGGATCGAGTGTCGTGCACGAGTCCGACATCGCGAACCGGCACTTTTGCCAGAGCGCGGTCGAGCCCTTGAGACCAAGACCAAACTCGTTGCCTGTATACACATCGAGCGAGAAGACGTGGAGCATGCCGTCCTGAAGCCGCGCGACCAGGCCGTTCGGGTTGACGCTGTCAGTTCCTAACGTCTCCCAAAACACCTGAAACGGTTCGTTCGCATCGAAAGCATCTTGAACGCACTTGAACGCTTTTGCTTTTTCGTCGTCGGTTGCTTTGTAGCTGAGATTGCCGCAGTCGATCGCGTCGCGGCTCGTCTGCAAGTGCGCGAGGAGGTCCGGCTTCGTGCAGCTCGCGGGGACTTCGCTGAAACCGTTGGTGGGATCGGGGGCGACCTCGGGGGTGCTCAGCGTTCCCTCCCAGGCCGCATCGGGGCAGTCGTCGCTGCAGCCGCACGCGACGTCCTCACCGACTTCGCATATGCCGTCGCCGCAGGTGCCGTTGATGCAGCCAACGCTTCCTTCGATCGGCGAGACGCACACGCGCAGGCGGCTCTGATCGTAGCCAGCGCTTCGGATGTAGAATTCGTGGAAAGGTGCGCAGCAAGCGAGGCGGGGCGAGCCTTTGCCATAGCCGTAGATACCCGGACCCCAGCACTCGGGTCCGACCGACCCGCCGCTGCCAGCCGCGGCGCTCGCGCCTGCGGCGGGGAAGGCTTTGGCGCCCGCCGGAATGAGGCTATTGGCACCGGCGCGAGCTTCGCCGTTTTGCGCGGAGTTGCCGGCAGCGGAGTCCGCGGAGCGAGCTGACGCACAGCTGATGGCGGCAAGGCAGAGCAGGGCGGTGCCAAGTTGTGCCACGCGGTAGGTCATGCCGCTCAGAGCAGCAAGACCCGTGCCTTAGCACAATCGATCTGCTTCGGCTTCCCCGCGAGCGCGACAACCTCGTGTCCCTGCCGGCGCGGTACCAAAGCGTGCCCTTCGGTCCGGACGAGACGCTCGCGCGTGGAGTCTTCGCTGGGGTGGACACCCAATCGTCAGCGCACACCTGGAGTTCCTCGCGGGCCGGCGACCCGAAGTGATGGCGCGCGCCAGTCTTGCGATACCTAGAGAAACAAGGTATTAACAACACCTTGCGACTCTAGGTATGGAGCGTGCGTATGGCGAGTCCAGGCTATCTATCCGGCGTGCCGGAGATCTTGATTCTGCGCCTACTCTCCGATCGGGAGATGTACGGCTACGAAATCGTCCAGGCGATCGAAGTCGAGAGCGAGTCAGAGATCGTGCTCGGCGAAGGTGTGGTCTACCCCGTGCTGCATTCTCTCGAGCAGCGCGGACTCCTCAAAGCAAGGCGAAAGCCGGTGAACGGGCGCACGCGGGTGTACTACTCGGTCACGCGGACGGGGAAAGAGCGGTTGCGCGACGTCGCAAGTGAGTGGACTCGCATCGCGAGTGCGGTTTCGCGCATTTTGGACGGAGGCCGCGATGGCAAAGCCACGATTTGATGAGCTCAGGGAGCGCTTGCTGCGCGCTGGCATCGCGCCCTCGCACGTGGAGCGCTACGTACGAGAGCTGCGCGATCACTACGAGGATCTGTACCGAGCAGCGTGTGAATCTGGCGTGCCGCCATCAGCTGCAGTGCATGCCGCGCGCACCAAACTCGGCAGCGACGACGCCCTGGCGGAGAGCGTGCTCGCACGACCCGAGCTGCGCAGCATCGCTGCGCGGTATCCGGCGCTGGTTTTCGGCGTGGCGCCGCTTCTGATGTGGATGGGGCTTCATACGCTCGCTGTGTGGGCGCTGCTGGGCGTGGTGACGAGCAACGAACACGAGCTTCGCTCGCAAATACCACTCGATCGTTTGGTACGCATGATCGAGGTGTACTGTCTGGTGCTCGTGAGGGTGTTGCCTGTGCTTCTGAGCGCGGGCGTATTCTGGTCAGCGATGCGTCGACGGGCGAGCGCGCGCTGGCCGATCACGGGCGCGGTGGCCATGACCATAGCTGCCGCGTCGATCGCGGTGATCGCCGATGATGAGCAGGTCGGCCTGGTCACGTCCCTGTTGCCTGGCTTGCGCACAGCCATATTGGTTGGCTACGGGTCGCTGAATCTGAGTGCACTGGGCGAGAGCGGCCTGCGCGCGTGCTTGATGCTCGCGCTTACGCTCGTGCCTTACGGGTTTTGGCTGGCGCGCCGGACACATACTCATTGACCGTGATGCTCGCTCGCCAATCCACCGGCGTTAGTGCCGCACTCTCGGGTTTGGCGCACGTGTTCGTGATTCTGACGGCGCCCGCTGCGATGCGCCCGCCGGCAAGTCATGTGCAATCATTTGTCGAAATGACCCTAGAAGAGCGTGGCTCGAACAAGTCGGAAGATGGGACCGAAGCCGAGCCTCCGGTTTCTTCGGAGACAGCTACGGCTCACCGACTACCGCCACCCCCTCGACGCGCGAAGAAAGCTGGCTCCGCGCAGCAACCAAGACCCGACGATGCGCCGGCAGAGGCAGCTCATCAGGCATCTGCAGACCGCGAGCCAGGGGCGGCAGCTCCACCTACACCTTCGATGGTGAGCGCGCCGAAGAGACTGAATCTCATGCCAACGGCCAGCGCGCTGCCGACCACGGCATGCGGGATGCTTGACGATCGGGCGCCTGCAGACTGCGACGCTTCCAACGGCGTCCCTATCGCCGGTGCAACGGAAAGGGCATTGAACGAGAGCTTCAGTGCAGCTGCCAATCGACCCGCATATCGCGACCAGCGCGAGCCTCCCAAGCTCATGCCCGCAGCTGACGGCGGCTATGAATACACGGGCCGCACGGACGGGTGGTTTCTGCTTTTTCGGGCACACATCGCTGTGGACGGCACGGTGCGGTTCGACGACGGCGCGAGATTGCAGACCGCGCCAATCCCCATCGCAGGAGTCTTCGATATCGACAACACATCTCGACACGACGAGCGGCACTCGGCCGAGAAGCGTTGGTTCTTGGAACAGACTGCAGAGTTGCGAAGCAGGCTCGCGAACGCGGCACGGGCCGTGGAACACCGACGCGTGCGGCGCATCGTCGGGAACGCGTTAGAACACATCCGAGTCAGTTCGACGGCGCCAAAAGCCAAACGCGACGCGGTCATCGAGCTCTGGCTGGGATGCGACGACACATCTGGGCAACGAGCCTTCGTCGAAGAATGGGTGCGCGAGCACATGCCACAAGCGCTATCAGACCAACTTGCCCACTTTGCAGCGGGGGATAGGCATCGAAATGACGGTGCGAGATGAGGTCAGGCTCCGCATAGGCGCCGTCGAAATTCGCGGATCACGGGCATCTGTTCGATCCACGGGGAGGCGTCGGATCGGGCTTCGTCGTGAGAGTTGACGCGGCCTACGAAGCCTGCCGGGATCTGACTGTGCATCTCGGGCGGATCTGCGGTTTCATCCACGTAGTAGTGGTACTCGTAGCCGGGAACGCACAGGTGGTCGTCGATCGGGACATCGATGGTTCGCACACCAAAGCTCGACAGTTCGGTGGTCATGGCCTGAGGCGGCACGATCCACGCGTTCTCGGGACCCGCGAAAAACAGGTACTGAATGCGCTTGTTCTTCGATAACACCCGGTAGCGTTCGATCGTTCCACCGTAGAGGTTGCTGTGAGAGCGCGCGTGCTCGACGACGCCGCGGCTAAAGTCCGGCTCGTAGCCGGTGACGAAGCGTAGCGAGGTCGGATCGCCTGGCTTGCGAAAGTAAGCGACGCGCCGGCCGCCATTGATCAACCTCCGTCGATCCGATTGAGCACGGCGGCGCGGATCAGTGAAATCGCGGTACGGCTCGATGCGGCCGTCCGGTACCAACCGCAGCAGCTGAAACAGTGCAGTGCGATCGAGCTTCACCTTGCGCACCTTCCTACCCAGGTCTTCCAGGGCCGTCTGTATCTCGAGCGGCAGGTCGGTCGTGGCCTCCATCGAATGAATGTACTCGTCGCCGTCGTCGTGGAACGTAGTCCTGACATCACCCTTGCCAATCCAAATGCCCGTACCCTCCATGGCGATGTGGGATGCGCAGCGCCAGACCAGCGAGCCATCTTTGTAAAAGATGCGCGGATAGATCTGCATGCGGCCAGTGCGGTAGTGAGTTTGTGCCAGGTACGCAACGCAGAACCGCAAGCTGGGGTTCTGTCGCACGGTCGTCAGGTAGAAACGAGTACCAAACATCTCGAGCTTGAAGCTGGGCGGGTACCGCGCGACGAAGCGCAGCGGATGTTTGCGCGCGGTGCCAGCTGGGAGCACAGGCACGCCAGCATCGATCAGTTGCTGGAGCTCACGTCTAACTCGATCTGGAGTTAGGCTCGCTGCACGATTGCTGGGCACGATCGCGGTAGCCAAGGCAGAACGCATTGAATAGCGTACGACTAAACATCGATCGGCAGCCAGAATGCAGCACGCACCGTAGACGTCCGTAGACGTCCACGGCGCACGCACGTAACTCACTCCCGACGCCGGTACGTGCCGGTACGTGATCCTCAAGTCATCGGCCCATTCCGCGTCGTCGCGACGCAACTTCGATCGTCCGTCGATCGTTCGGAAGTTATCCGCAAACGTGCCGGTAAATCGTTGCGAAAAGCCTGGGGCGATCCGCTCCCAGTGCCATGCCTTATCGTCGATGTGTGTGGTGTAGTCGCGGAACACGCCGCGCGAGTCATAGTAGTGCATGCTCAAGGGTGATGAGCTCGGCTCGGCGGGAGCCTTCGGGTCTATACGATCCGCCTCCGTAAACCCGAGGATCGAGATCGAGTCGGGGAAGTCGGGATGATCCGTACGGGCACGGAAGATGATAAACCGCTTGCCCTCGAGCCACTCGACGTCCGCAGTGCCATGGACAACGACGCCCGGTAGCGCGGGGTGCGTAGCTTCGGTCGTCCAACTGCCGACGAGTCGATCGAGCGATTCGAGTGCTGGAGTAGGTGGGTTTGCCATGGCGCCTTCTTTGCGGGTCCTCTGAATAGTGCGCGCCTCTTACTTCCGGCGGCCGATCCGAGATACGCACGAAAAACGGCACGGCGCCGGCACCCCATGCCAATTCGAGCGCCGAGACGAGTGCTCACGGCCCGGCCTGCGTCTCGAGCAAGTGCCCGGCGATCATCGCGAGAACCTCCGCGTTCGGCGCGCGCGGAGTGATCTCGCGGAAACCGAGCACGAGCCCCGCCGCGAATCCCTCACCGTTCGCGACCGGGCCGAGCGGCATGACGCAGTATTGCACCTCGTCGAACGTCCGCAGCGAGGTTTCACTGAGCGTCTGCCCCGGCACTGCAACCGCGGTTTGTTCGAGGTCGCTCGCGCCGAGTTGCGATTGCGCCCAACTCACGAGCTCGCTCGCCGGCGCGCGATCGCCCAGACCGACGAGGCCGCCCTCGGCCGCACCCGAGAGCACGAAGCCGTCTTCTGCGCCGGTGAGCTCGAGTGCTAGTTGCAACCCACGTTGCGCTCGACGTTCGAACGTGGCTTCAGTGTGCGTGAGAATCAGCCGCATGCGAGTCATCAAGTGCCCATCGTCATCGAGCAAGACTGCTGGGCTCGCGGCGTCGCGCGTCTCACCGCGCTCGGCGACGGCGAGCTTCTCGAATATTCGTTCCGAAAGCTCGCGCAAACTCGCGTTCGCGGTCGCAACGTAACAGTGCCGCATCGCTTCGCAGTGTTTGCGGCACGTCTGGAAGTCGCGCTCGAGCAACGCCACGCGCGCTCGCGTTTCATGGATTGCGCCGAGCGCGATTGGCCCGACTTGAGCCTGTCGCGCGAGCAACCGGTCGCTGCGTTCGCGCGCCGCGTTGAAGTCCCCGAGCGCAGCGTCGGCCAACGCGAGCTCGAGTTGGACGTGCAAGTTCATCACGACGAAGCTCAAGTTCTCTTCCGACCTGCCCGCGATCGCCACCTGACACAACTCGCGTGCACGTGCATGTTCGCCGAGTCGATTGTGTGCGCGCGCGAGCACTCCTTGGCCGCGCGACCAGCCTGCGAGCATCGGGTTCGTGTTGGCTCCGTTCATCGTGTCGACCGCTTCTCTAAACCGACCCGTCAAGACGAGGTAAGTCGCTCGCGCGCGCTGCGCTTCGTGGCGCATGCTCGGGATCTCGCGGCTCAATCGCTCGAGCTCGGCCGCTGCCCGTTTCGCGAGGAGAGCGTCGTGTGTCCAGAGCGCGGTGAGATGCGCATCGATCGGACCCAGTGTGACGACCTGCCATGACGCTCCGACTTGGAGCGCGCGCGTCTCGACCCGTTGCCGGTAGAATTCGGTGAGCCCCAGATTGCCCCGCCCCGAGAAATACATGGTGCGCAGCTGATCCGCGTTCATCGCGTACATCGGGCTGAACGATTCGATGCGGTCCGCGATCTCGAGCGCGACCGGACTTTGCCTCCAGCACTCCATGATGCCGATCGAGAACATACAACCGCCTAAGAACTCGAGACGCAGGTGATCGGGCAGTCTGCGGATACGGGCGCCGCTGTCCATCAAGTCCCGGAGCGCTTTTAGTTCCGCGAGCGCGCCGGCGTGGTCCTCGGTCAAGATCGCAGCGACCGCGAGCGTACAACGCCGCACGAAACCGGCGATGTTGCGATCACCGAGCCCAGCGAGCGGCTCGAACGCACGCTTGCAACGAGCAGTCATGTCGAGGTCGACACCCGATGTCGCGACGGCGTTCATCGCGACGACGCAACCGACGAACATCCGCAGCGTTTGCGCCACGCTCGGACTGCGCGACCGACCTCGGCGATGCGCGAGGCTGGCTGCGGTCAACGAGACGTAAAACGCGAGCTTACGGCCTAAAACGGGGTGTAAACTGCGCGCGAGGTCGAACCGCAGGACCCGTTCCAGCGCTTCGATCGCAGCGACGCCGTAGCGATCGGCGAGTCGCCGATCGACGAAGAAGCTAGCAGCAGCGAGCGCGGCCAGCGGTGTCGCGAGTATCTCCGGTCCGCAGCCCGCCGCGCGATACAGCTCCACCGCTTGCTCGAGCATCGGAAGCGCGACTTGCATGCGGGCACGATGGTTTTCCAACAAGTGCAGCGCGGCCGCGCTCACGAGCTGCTCACAACGCTCGGCATCACCGGATCGATAGAGATGCAGCCCCGCGCGCAGCCCATCGATCGGATCTTTCGCACCGGCTAAAAGTGATTCTCCCAACCTCGCATGCGCCCACCTGCGCCGGTCCGGAGCGAGCCGACCGAGCAGACTTTCGCGCACGCTCGCATGGGCGAAGTTATAGCCCTCGTCAGACTCCATCAGCACACCGCGCAATGTCAGCTCGACGATCGCGGCGTCGGTATCCGCCTCGCTCGCGTCGGACAGGGCCTGACAGTCAGACCGGCTCAAGCGGCCCTCGTGAACGCTCAACAGTTCGGCCAGTCGTTGCGCCGCCTCATCGAGCTGCTCGAGCCGCGCCAGGTGCATCTGGGTCCGGTTGCGGGGCAGCTCCGCATCGGAGAGCTGACCGGGGAGCGTCCATGTACCTTCGGAGTAACGAGCGAGCCCATGCTCCACGAGATGTTCCACGAGCTCGAGGCAGTGCGCCGGGCTACCCTGCGAGACCCGATGCAAGCTCTCTGCGACGCGCGCGAGGTACGCCGCACCTCCGAACACCGACTCGAGTAGCTGGTGAATCTCCGTCGCCGTGAGCGGCGCGAGGGTCAGGCGCTGCGCGGCGTTGCGAAATATCTGTAGATGAAGCGCCGGTGTCAGACTCGGCTCCGCGACGAGTGCCGCCACCAGCAGCAAGTGCTGGTTGGACTGCAGCGCGAGTGCAGCCAACCAAGTCGCCGACTCCTCGTCGCAGTGCTCCAGGTCATCGACTAACAGCAATACGCGTCGCGACGCTGCGACCGCGAACACCCACTCGGTCAGCGCCTGTTGCAGCAGGGCGCGGCCATTGCGCGTCTCGTCGCGGGCAATTGGACCGCTCACGCCAAACCGGCGCTGCACGTCGCCCGAAAGTTGCGCGAGGACGTAGGCATGCGGCCCCGCGGCGGTGGCAGCATCTCCCTGCGAACCGTCCAGGAGTCCGAGCGCGATTCGATTCGCGACGCTGTACGCCGAAGCTTGTTCATCACCGCGCACGAGCACGGTCGTCGCACCGGACAATCGTCCGAGCAGAGACAGCTCCTCGAGAAGTCGCGTGCGCCCCATGCCCGGCACCGCCTCGACCGCGATCGCGCAGCCTTCCCCGCGCTTCAGCGACCCCGCGATCAGCTTCCGTTCCGTGTCTCGTCCGACGAAGACTTTACTCCGCACGTAACCGCGCACCGCGTGATCAGTCGATTCGTGGGTCGGCCCCGCGATCGCATCGATGCGATCGATCAGCAACTCCGTCGTCGGCGGCCGAGCCTCTGGATCGCTCCGCAGCAGTGACAGAATCAACCCGTCGAGCTCCTCCGGGATCGGTTCGAGCGCCCGGTTTTCGACCAACTTCGCAAGACTCGAAGGTCGTGCAGGCTCGCGAGACCACGCCCGCGGCAGATCGTTCATCGTGCGCGCTGGATACGCGTGCACGCTGGTCAGCAGCCAATACGCCAGCGCGCCGAGAGCATATAGGTCGGCGCGTTGATCCACCCGAACAGCGAGGGCGCGATCGAACAACCACTCGGGCGCGATGAACGGCGGTGTGCCGACCACTTCGGTCGGTACTCCGAATGGACACAGTGCCCCGAAATCGATCAGTTTCAGACGACCATCCGGCAAGACCCACAGGTTGCGAGGCGTGACGTCGCGATGCAGCAACCGTCGCGCGTGCAGCAGCCCGAGCAACGTCGCAACCTGCCGCACGTAGTTGCAAACTTGTCGCCAGGGAAGTGGTGCGGCGCGCCCGAGATCGCCACCCTCCAGCAGCTCCATCGTGTAAAACGGCCCGTTGCTATCGCTCCCGTAGTCGTAGACCTCGATGATGTTCGGGTGACGAAGCCCGTGAAGTGTGTGGAACTCGCGTTTGAACAGCTCGAGTACTTTTGCGGATTCGGTGTGGCGAGTCGTCTTGATCGCGAGGCGTTTGCCGCTCGTCGTATCGACGGCGGCATACACGGCGCCCATCCCACCTTGGCCGAGTAACGCTTCGACGCGATAGCGGTCAGCGATGACGCGTGAGGCGGAGGCCAGACCGCTGGTGCGCGCCATGGATCGATTCTGGCGCGAAGCGCGTGGTAAGGATCAAGTTGAACGAGGGCGTGATTCGCCTACACGCGCGCACCAGCTTCGACTGGAAACCGGGCGAGTTGCCGCACGACCGTCTCGATAGACGCCCGATCTCGATCGCCCTTACGTGATGCGTTGGTTTGGCAGCCGATGTCGCGCGGGAACGATAATGGGTGCAGCTGACGGCAGCGAGTGCTGTCGCTTGTCACGCGCCGAACGCACGCTCATCCAGACGCCGCAAATCGAGGAAGGCTGTCCGGCTCACACGGTCTCGCGTACCGCGCGAAGGGTTGCGACGACCCTGTCGTCGTCTACCTCCTGGCCCTCTGCCACGTCCAGGACCTTTCGTTCGCCGCCACCGAGGCTTCTGAGGAAGCCCTTTTCAGCCGCGACCGACTGCGCGTTGAGGATGAGCAGGGAGACCTTCGTCTTCGAGAGGTGGAGCGCTGCAACAAAGGCACCGTCGACCGAGTAGTGGGGCTTGCCGTACTCGAGTGACTCGGTGGCCTCGGGAGTGGCGGTCAGGATTGCGGCTCGCAGCGTCTTTAAGGCTTTCTTCTGCCAGGCGTTCCCCTGTGCGAAGTAGGCGGCGATTTCTTTGTTCACGGTTGCTCCTTACGGGGTGGTGGAGAACTCGGCTCAGCGGGCCAAGGGACGGTAGGTGTGGACGACGGCACCCGTGGCGAACGCGGTGGTGTCGACGAGCTCGACTTTGCGGGCGCTGGCCTTGCGATCGTGTCGACGGGCTGATGCGACTACGTACTTGGTGATCGTGTTGACGTGGTCGGCGTACGGGTTGCCCCCCATGGCCGGCCAAGCCTGGGCCATGCCCTCGTAGGTCGTGCGGCCGAGCAGCAGCGCGTCGGCCGCCAGCGTCATGGTGAAGGCGTAGCTCTGGGAGCGCCCGTCGGAATACTGCATCGACCACAGGTGCGGGTCGTCGATGAAGCCATCGAGCGTGGCGTAGGTCGAGCTGAGAATCTTGCGCATGGCGTGCCCTTTTAAATGTGAGGTTCGAAGGTTGGTCAGGTTTGCCCGAACCTGCGCCAGCGCGCGCTCGTGTGCGGCGCGCCCAGGACTCGCTGCCTCGTGCTGCGCCACGACGAGTGGCGGGCAGGGGAGGCCCGCTGCATATCGTTCGTACACAGATAGTACACCGGCCGATAGTTCGATGTCGAACTATTTGTTCGCGAACCAATTGCCGGTCGCGCGCGATATGCTTGGGCCCATGACCGACAAAGCCTCTACCGGGGACCCGATGGACAACATCGTCGCGGCGTGGAGGCGCGAGCGACCGGATCTAGACCTCTCTGCCATCGCGGTCGCCGGTCGCCTCGGCCGGCTGGCGCTCCGGCTCGCGCGGGCGCAGGACGACGTCCTCGGCGAGTTCGAGCTGCAGAACGGTGGTTTCGACGTGCTCGCCGCGCTGAGACGAGCGGGCAAGCCCTACACGCTGACGCCGTCCCAGTTGTCCGAGTCGTTGCTGCTCTCGCGTGCCGGCATGACGAGTCGGCTGGACCGTCTTGAGTCCGCCGGGTTCCTAGAGCGCGCGCTCGACTCCGACGATCGGCGCAGCTTCCGGATCCAACTGACCAAGGCGGGCTTGAAGGTCGTAGACCTCGCGATGACGAAGCACACGGCGAACGTGACCCGGCTGTTGTCCCCGCTCAGCGCGCGCGAGCTCGCGTCGTTCGACGGGATATTGCGAAAGTTCCTGCACCATCTCGCGGACTGACGATGCGCGATCGGCAACTTAGCGCGATCTCGTAGCTGGGTAGCTCGCATGAGCAGCTGACCGATATCGCGATGCCGCTGCTTAGGAAAGACATCTACTGCCTCGATGGCATGTGTCATGCTGACTGTAAGTTGTCTTGTGAGGCCGTTCGCGACGATCAACAGAGTCGCAGACCACCCCACGAGCTCGATCTCTTGTGCCCGCGTCGCACTGACGCGGTCCGCCGTACGGACACTTTCTACTCGCTTCGGCGATCAAGCAGGAACGTAGATCAACCTGATCACATCCTCGCCAATCCGATCATTCGCGATAAGGCGGAGCGGCGGCCGAGGTCCGGCGAAGTATGGCTTGCCGTGACCAAGCACGACGGGGTGCAGGTAGATCCGATACTCATCGATCAGGCCAAGCTCGGTGAGGCTGTTCGCTAAGGCCGGGCCAGCAACTTCGATCTCCCCGTCGCGCTCGGCCTTCAGCCGGCGGATCGCGCCCTCAAGGTCATCTTCAACAAGCGTGGCGTTGGGGCCGACCGACTTCAGCGAGCGCGAGACGACCCATTTCGCCTGCTTCCGCCACGCCGCCGCGAAGGCTTGTTCCTCTGCATCCCATTCAGGATGCTCGTCGTCCCAGTAACGCATCACCTCATACATTTGGCGGCCGTACACGCTGCCCGTCTGCCCCTGAGCCTGCTCAATGAAGTGGCGAAAGAGCGTGGGGCTTGGCCCAAACGCCATATGATCGACGTAGCCGTCCAGAGACTGGTTCATTCCGAACACCAGCTTAGCCATACCCACTTCCTTTCGTTACGTGGCGCGCGGTTCTGATCGCGTGATGCAATCGGTTGTACGATCGTACCCGTCGTCTTCCACGAGCACGTGCGTATACCTGATAAGCGGGTGTGCGATCTTCGAATCTGGCGTGCCCACCGCCTCCTGGAACTCGCGCCGCTCTGCTGGCCCGCGACCAGCGCGCGATGACGCGCAGACCTTGCTCTCGGCCGGCGCGAGCGGCTGGCCTGGCCAATCCCACCGCCGAGTGCAGGCTTCGTGGTGCCCTCCGGGTTGCGGTCGGGCCGTACTTGGGTCATGTAGCGAGCCTGGATCGTACATCTTGGGTGGCGCATCCACCGCTGCAGACCCGCAGCGGCGAGGGCCAACCGACAGGCATGCGGATACCAGACCATCTTTGCGCATTGATCGACGAAGGCATTTTCGACGAGGTGGTGCGACCACTGATGAGCGGCAAAGAGGCTCAAGTTTACCTGCTGCGCTGCGGCGCTGAGCTGCGGGTCGCCAAGGTCTACAAGCTCGCTCAAGATCGGACGTTCAAGCAGCGGGCCCAGTATACGGAAGGACGCAAGGTCCGAAACAGTCGGGACCAGCGCGCGATCAACAGTCGCTCGCGCCATGGCCGCGACCAGGACGAAGCGGCGTGGCGCACGACCGAAGTCGAAGTGATCCAGCGCTTGCACGCTGCGGGCGTGCGCGTTCCGGTGCCCTATCAGTTCATCGATGGCGTGCTGATCATGGAGCTAGTCTCCGACGCGGAAGGCCTGCCAGCACCGAGGCTGGGCGATGTGAGCTTGGATCGCGAGAGCGCCAAACAGATTTACGAGCAGCTTCTGCGCGAAGTGGTGCGAATGCTGTGCGCCGGAATCGTGCATGGCGACCTCTCCGATTTCAACGTGCTGCTTGCGCCCGACGGTCCGGTGATCATCGATTTCCCGCAGGCCGTGAACGCAGCGAGCAATCAGAATGCGCGACGCTTGTTGTTGCGCGACGTCGACAACTTGCACCGTTTCCTTGCGCGCTTCGTCCCCGAGTTGAAATCGCTGCCGTATGCGGAAGAGATGTGGCAGCTATACGAGCGTGGAGAGTTGACTCCCGACACCCGTCTGCTCGGTCGCTATCGACAGGCCGCGCACAAGGTGGACACCGATGCAGTGCTCGGACTGATCGCGGATGCCGAGTGGGACGAGCACAAGCGACGCTCGAGGCAGGGAGGCAACATGCGCGGACCCGCGGGACCCGCTGGAGCCCAGCCGCAAGCGCGGCCACGAGCGCCGCAGCAAGGTGGTCAGAAACCACGCGCGTTCTCGGTCCATGGAAGCGGGCAGCGCACGCCGGCGGAACGATCCGCGGTTCAGGTCCCTGTGCGCACGGATGTGTCACGCGGAAGCACGCCTTCACGGCGTCCCGATCGGCAGCGTCGCGGTTGAGGCGACGCGCAAATCGCCCGTCGGCAATTCGAATGACGCGTTCGGGTGCTCGCTGGAAGCACCAGACTGCTCTGACGCAGCAAGTGGCTGGCCAGATGCTCGGATTGATGGTGGGTCAAGGTGCGCTGGCTGCATCGCGACTACCCGGCGTAGGGCCCCAGGCGCGCCGGTGTCCAAGCGCCGTGGGAAACCGAGCAATCGCACGATGGACGGTCTATCCTTGTTCGGAACCATTTCAGATGCCATGGCGACGGCGGGCGGGTATACCCACTCGCGGAACTTGTCCGGAGCTTTGGTGGCTCCAGCTTCGTTCGCAGGCGATAGGAAAAATCAGATGAAAACAGGTACGGTCAAGTTCTTTAACACGTCCAAGGGTTTCGGTTTCATCACGCCCGATGGCGGCGGCAAGGACCTTTTCGTCCACGCCAACGACCTTGGGGGCGCCACGATTCAGGAGGGCTCCAAGGTTCAGTTCAACGAGGTCCAGGGTAAGAAGGGCCCACAGGCCAACGACGTCAAGGTTCTCTGAGCTGAACAGCCTTGCCGCGGGCGCCCCGTCATCCACAGGATGATCGAGCCCTCAGGGTGCCCGACAGCGCAGCTGACGCGTTAATCGAGACGACGAACGAACCTCCTCCGTGCCATTCGGCGCGGTAGGGGGGTCGACATCGTTTGGCGTCGGAGACTTTTCGGCTTCGCTGCCAGACGCGTGGCGACCTGGCGAATCGCGGCGTGGCGCCTTACCAGTGCCATCTGGAAACGATGGCCACAGGTTTATTGAGCGCCTGCGTCCACGTCGTCATCCGCGCCCATGTCACACACGGGTGGCGTGCATGCTGATTCCTGACAAAACAATGCGTCGGGCAGGCAGTCCCGCCCGTACACGTATTCGGTTTTGTAACACGGCGGCCCGGATACGTCGTTGAACTGCGCGATGCCGACCAACGTCTTCGTCGCATCGTAGTGGTAGATCGAACCGCCCAGTCCGGCGAGCAGACGAACGCTGATGCCACCGCATTGGTTCGACTGTTCCGAGGGGCGCAGCCAAGAAGCACCACCGCATGCGAGCGAGCGAGCTTGGTATAGGTTGATCGGACACTGCTGCGCTGAGCAATATTGATCGAGCGTCGGTGCCGTACAGTCGATGGCCGGAAAGGTTCCCGGGCATGCAATCGCTGGCGCCGACGCGACCCACGCACCTTGCTGGCAGATTCGGATTTGGTCCGGAATCGCGCCGCAAGGCCCGTCACGGCGATACGTGCAGACAGCTCCGCCGCGGCAGGATGCCCCCACGATCGGCAGCTCGACAGGACACTCGACATCAGCGCCGTCGCGATACTCTGGAGTCGCGATCCCAGCCACGCCGATCGGCCCGGCACCGGCGGCACCGGCGTTGACCGGCGCCGTTTCGTTCGTGCGTTGATCGTCGCGCGACGACCGCTCGAGCTGAGGGCTGGTCGGTTCGTGCCCCAAAGGAGGAGACCCGCTGCAGCCGCCGATGGCTGCAGTGAGCGACACAACGTAGAGCGAAACCCGCGCGAGAGTAGATACTTCCACGCGAGCTCTTGCTGCACGAACGATGCCACCCACGCCGAGTGTATTTCGCTTGGAATTTCGCGAGTCGCGGCCGCGCAGCGACCTTGCCAAACTGTGCCAACGGCCCGGCCGTCTGTTCTTCCCCTGCGCCATCTCCATCATCTGCTTGAAGTTCTTCCGGTAGAAACTCGTTTCGCGGCCTCATGCCCGAAGCGAGGTCGGCATGAGGCTTGCTGCATTGCGGGCAATGCCCGCAGTCGTGCCGGTTTGTGCCAGGAGGTCGGCGATGCCGATGTGGCTGTGTTCGAACCTGTCCGCGCTGGCGCGAGCCTGGCGGGCATTGCAGAGGTGATGTTCAGGCTCAATGCCACGATCATGTCTGCCAGGCTTGGTGCGTGTGAGCGCATGTTGCACGCGCTGCGAACTCGCTGCGAGCGCGTGTACAGTTTTGGCGGGAACGAACCGTCAATCGCGTGTTCGCGCAACTTCATCGCGACCTCGTAGCTCGGCGGCTGGCATGAGCAACGTACCGATATCGCGATGCCGCTGTTGGCTGCGGTGTGCCTGATGCCACTGCGAATGACAGGGCAGAGCGGCATGAATGAAATGCGCGCGCTCGGTTTTGAGGAGCTCGGTGTTTTCTTCAAGACTTGCGTCGTTCTGCTGTTTGCGAGCAGCTTGTGTTCGGCGGCCTGCAGCGACGCGGAAGGCGTCGCTCCGCGCTCTGGAATGAAGTGCGGAGCGATGCCGCGTGTTCTGGTTGACGCAGTGAACGTCATTCCGGAAAACAGCGGCGATGAGGGTCACACCGCGCCGCTGATCGCGGTGAATGCCAAGCACGTATATTTCATTCTTCAGTGGACGGTTGCGGGATCGGTCACCGAGGATTGGCGGGGTTATCTCATGCGGGCTCCCATCGGAGGAGGTGCCGTGGAACGCCTCGCACCACTGTCTCGCGGCAGTGCACGCATGACGCAAGGCTTGGCTCTGACCGACTCACGCGTGGTTTTCATTCAGGCTCCAGAAGCCGAAGACGGCAACGCGACAATCGCTGCGATGCCGCTGGATGGAGGCGCAATCAACGTCCTAGCCGAGGCCGAGGGCTTTGCAAATGCAGTCGTGGTCGACGATCGAAATGCGTACTTCGCGGACGCAGAAGGCGTGAAAGCGGTCGCCCTAAGCGGTGGCAAGCCTCGTGTTTTAGCGTCCAATGTCGGCGCGTTAGCGCTAGCTATTGTCGATGATCGTTTATATCTCGCGCTGTCGGACGCCCTGCTTTCGGTAGCGCTTGATGGGGGAGATAAAGCGAACGAAGCTGGAATGGGCGGTGTCGCTCTCGTTGCCTGCGGCGATGCGATTTGTTGGGTAGGCGGCAGCTCGGCGCTCATGGCCTCGCTGATGAGGCTTGCGCCCGGACTCACGCCGGCAACGCTTGCGCGCGGCGTAGTCCAACCTCACGACATCGCTTTCGACGGGAGCACGTTTTTTATAGCAGGCGGGCGCGGCGCGATCTCGCGTGTTGGAGCGGACGGCGGAAACTTGGTGGCGGCCTATGGTGAATCAGGCCTGACCAGTCTCGAGATCGAGAACGATTGCCTCTATTGGGCAAGTGCAACCCACATATCAGACGTGTCGCTCGATGCGGCCCGAACGGCAGGGGATTGATGAATGAGAGTGGAGTGGCTCACGGGAAGATGAGGCGCGGAGTAGCTGCGCCGCCGAGAGGCATTCGAACCGAAGCTGATCGAAACCTGTGAGCTGCCTGCGGGCGGTGAGTCTGTGAGCATCTTGGGCTCACGCATAGTCAGAACCACTCCCCAGTTCAGGGCTATGCCTGTCCGCCAGGCCTCGTTTTTGCTCGCGTGCAAGAGCGCGCCAGGCGAGCTCGCGATCGAACTCGATGAGGCGCGTGGGCAGGTTGTGTCACTG